>Ga0209467_1000661_pt1 | contig 40867 bp, 44 predicted proteins | sample Higcelwee11metaG_FD_187175 | JGI IMG/M metagenome (GOLD analysis project Ga0209467, IMG submission 187175) | Freshwater pond sediment microbial communities from the University of Edinburgh, under environmental carbon perturbations - High... | ecosystem: Environmental > Aquatic > Freshwater >... | reverse complement strand
ACCCATAAAAAAGCCTCTGTATTTATCTGTTGTGGTAAACAAATTATACTTTAAAGTGCCTATTTATGGGCTTTCGTAGATGGATTTTAGTGAATGTTTTTACTCGAATCTATGTGCGAAAGTTGAGATATTTTTACTATATTTTAAAAAGTGAGAAAAGGATATGGCTTATAAAATGACCCGATCTGGGCATATTGTTTGCATTAATTTACCTATTAAGCTCCCAAAAAAATTTATTACCTCTGTTGAAAAAAACCAAAAAGGCTAAATTGTTTTCAATGACGCATCAACAGCTTTTATCCCACCTTAATGACCTCGAATCTCAAAAACACACCATTGAAGCGCAAATTTTACAAATCAAACGCGAACTCGAAAAATATTCCGCCCTCACCAAAGAAGGTAAAATCACCCTCTACCGCTCTCTCTTCGTCAGTCGAGAAGATGTCTATGCTACCTATTGGGTGAGCAGTGATGGATTAAAAAAAGGGTATTTTCCGAAAACGGCTACGTTTCAAGGAAATGACTATCTCCCTTTAACCGATGCCGTAATCCAATCGCACTTAGAAGGCAAGATTCGAATTGGCACGTATGCGGTGAAAGATCAATCTTTCTGCTCATTCCTTGCCATCGATTTGGATAAATCGAGTTTCCTAAATGATGCAAGAGCGATAAACACCGTATGTCTCGAAATGGGAATATCCCCTTCCTTTGAGATATCCAAATCGGGCAACGGACTTCATATCTGGTTTTTCTTTTCCGTCAGCGTTAGAGCACGCGACGCACGAATTTTGGGTGATCTGATCATTACCAGAGCAATGGATCACAGTGACGGAATCGATATGAAAAGTTTTGATCGCCTTTTCCCCAATCAAGGTTATGTTCCATATGATGGACTGGGTAATCTAATTGCCCTGCCATTGCATTACGGTTCTCGAAATGAGGGTAAAACGGTATTCGTCGATATTGATACCCTTCAACCCTATAGTGATCAATGGAGCTATTTGAGCGGTGCTTCCAAAATTGCACCCTCACGGCTCAGTGCTTTGATTCAAACCTACGCTCAATCTTTAGGAGTCGAAGAAACGTTAATGCCATGGGAGATTGAAAAAGTTAAACTCTCCACTCCCAAACGGCTCAAATTGGTTTTACACGATTCGATTTACATTGAATTTGAAGGATTAAGCAAATCGTTTCTCAACCTGTTGAAGCGGATGGCATCGTTCTATAACCCAGAATTCTTCATGCGCCAGAAACAACGACTCTCCACGTTCAATACACCGCGTATTGTTTCAACCTATGATCTTAATGAACGCTATATTGTGATTCCGAGAGGGCTCTTAGAACCGTTGCGCCGTTTGGGAGTGAAACATAAAATCAAACTGGAGGTTCAAGATAAACGCCTTCTTGAAAAAACAGAAACTCCGCCATTGATATTGGAATTGCACCCACAACAAATTGATGTCTTTAATTCGCTTATGCAATACGACTATACCCTTCTCATCGCTCCACCTGGGTTTGGAAAGACGGCGGTAGCTTCAGCGATCATTGCACAGCGTAGTGTAAAAACTCTCATTCTTGTCAATAAAACGGTGCTCATCGATCAATGGAAAGAGAGACTCATGAGCTACTTTTCTATTGATAGCAAAGCTATCGGTATTTTAGGAAAAGGGAAAAATTCTCTGAACGGTTCGTTAGATGTAGCTACCCTTCAATCGCTCAAAAACCGTCCTGAACTGATAGAGGAATATTCCCAAATCATTATCGATGAAGCACACCATATTCCTGCGGTGTCGTTTGAAATACCACTCAAACGTTTCAAAGGAAAATACGTAGTAGGTCTAAGCGCCACCCCTAAACGTAAAGACGGTATGGAAGCAATCATGCGTCTTCAATGCGGCGAGATTGTCCATGAGATCAAAAAGTCAACCACCCAACGACATCACCTCAAAACAGTTCCGACTCAATACGAAACGTTACTTAATCACTTTTCCATGATTTTAGGTGAGCTGAGTGAAGACAATGACCGCAATCAACTGATCATCGATGAGATTAAAACCCTCAGTCATAGAAAAGTATTGGTACTGAGTGAGCGGATCGAGCATCTAAATCATTTATGGCATCGCCTCAAACAAGAGAATATCGATTCATTGCTACTCTATGGGGCGATGGGAACGAAGATGAAACGAGAGCAATTCGCCCAAACATCCGACGCCTCAATCATTCTCTCCACCAGTAGTTATATCGGTGAAGGGATCGATATCGGTCATTTGGATACGATTGTATTTACGATGCCAATTTCCTACGATGAGAGGATGGTTCAATATCTTGGACGAATCGGCCGTCAGAGTCAAGAGTGTTTAGCTATCGATTTTATCGATCATGAAGTGCCGCTACTCAAAAGCAGTTTTACCAAACGGCTCAAAGGGTATAAGAAGATGGGATATGGACTGAGCAATTTAACAGAAAACGCACCGCCTAGTTCCGTAAACTTGGCAGGGTTATTTGGCTAAGTCGAAATATACTTTCTAGGTACATTTATTTAAGGTATAATATTTAGAAATAAAAGAGTTAAGGAAAATGTATGAGCAAACCTCCTTTTTCAGCCCAAAAAGCTCTTAAAGCCGTCAATGTATCACAAATGATTGAAGGTTATAAACCAGTCGAAAATAAAGAAATGAAAGAACAAGTAAAAAAAATTCTTTCTCGAAAATAAATTGAAAATTAGGCTTTAGCCCATTTCCTTTATAACAAAGGAAATGAGCAAATTGTCGAAATATAATTTTTGTAAAGAATAAATAAGCACAAGACTTTATAGTTAAATTCGTACTATTTTAAAGCGTGTAATTCAATCTCACCACGATAAAAGTTTTTGTCATTTGTTACAATCAAACTACTATGGCTACGAAGAGCGCAAACGTATTGGAGCATATCTTCAAAATCATCTTTATCACCCATGAGACCCATCGCTTCCTTAATAGTATCGATATCAATAGCAATCACATCGATAAACGTCAATAACTTTTCAAGCTCTGCAATAATATCTTTAGAAGACAATTTTTTGGATGCAACGTAATAAACCGTTGTAAAAATATCGCAACTGGTACATAGCTCATTACCTTTGAGTATAGCATCCTTAATGAACTCACGAGTTATTTCTATATTACCACGATCACTATCGATCAGGTCAAGGATAATGTTTGCATCTAAAAAATACTTAGCCATTGCCCATCTCTGTCTTCAAATCACTAAAGTCTTTCCCGCCAAATGAAAATGAACCAAGTCCAGATAAAGCAGCAAGCTTATGTTCAATTTTACCTGCTTCAGCTTCTTTAACAAGGGTCCGATATCTTTCTATATCGACCACTACAGCAAAAGGCTTCTCTCGCTTAGTGATAATAATATCTTCTTCTTTAACATGATCAAGTAGATGAGATTGTTGTTTAAGTTGAGTTGCTGAAATATTCATCTTAACTCCTTTTGTCTATTTGTACAATTATACCTTTTAAACAATTGTTTATCAACTATTATTTTAAATAGCCAAGTTCAGTCCAACTGTCCTATCAAATACTTTACGCTTAAACGTGACAGTTTTATTGAAATATAGTATAATTAAGTCACGTTATAAAAGGAGGAATAAATGCAAACTATTGATATACTTGAGCGTAAAATCAATACTTTACTGATAGATCAAATTGTTCCTTTCTCATTTGTCGACATGGATGGTATTTCAAAGGATACTATCCGAAAATATTTACATAGACTCCATGAACGTGGAATGATCTCGATTGTAAAAAGAGGCTATTTTAAAAGAATTGAACCCTTCCATGAATTTTTATTTGTCTATGGATCACTAAAAAAAGGTTTTGATAATGATAAGCTTTTAGAAAAATCTACGAGAAGACTGGGTAAAGCTTTAACGGTTGGTAAGTTTGGTATGTTTGAGGATAGTTTTGGCAACTACCCTTATTTGATCAAAAAACCAATCAACCGTATAATTGGGGAACTATATGAAATTCAACGTAAAGAACTTTTAGACCAAATCGATGAGTTTGAAGGTGCACCAGATTATTATCAAAGAAAAAAAATCAAAGTAAAAGCACATCATGGTGTCCAGTTTGCATATGCATATATTCGAGAAGGCATTGAAACACCTGAAGATCAAATTCCATTAAAAGTTTGGGAAAATAACACCGAGTCCAAAGTGGAACAATTGAAAAACTTTTTAGAAAGGTTGTACTAACAGATGTCGAGAATAATATAAAGGTATAAGGCTAAATATCAATGTTGACACCTTTTCTATTTTAATGACTGTCTAATACAATGTGTTGAAGCAAACTTCATAAATAATGTCAATATCTTATGTATAAAAAAATTGGAAAATATGCCTTTATCTCATTACATTTGTATTAGTATGAAATGAGCAAACTTGAGAAAAACAAAAAAAATACCAACATTAGAAGTAGGTAAGCGAATAGTTTCGTAGTTAAATTCGTGCTATAAAATTTATAGCATTTTTATAGCAATGCATTCGATATATGTAGATAAAGTTCGATTATTTTAGATAATGGCTGACCAAAAATTTAAAAATAGCGTTCAGTAAAATCGTTTAGAAATGCACTAATGACGGGCTTTTCAAGTCAAAAACACCACTTTTGCAATATATGTTATACAACGTTATTTCACAGCTCATAACCCGAAGGTCGTAGGTTCAAATCCTGCTTCCGCAACCAAACCCCCTAACCTCATCAATAATTACAATCAAATATTTCATCATAAGAAGTTAGCTTAAAGTCCTAAATTTGTATTCGCAAACGCCCAATTTAATAAATTTTTGATTACAGCATCGGTATAGTCGGCACGACCGTTTTTATAGTCCAGATAATAGGCATGTTCCCAAACATCGATACATAAAATCGGTTGTACACCATGTGCAATCGGAGTATCGGCATTAGTGGTTTTACTAATGCTCAAACTTCCGTTTTTTAGAATAAGCCATACCCATCCACTTCCGAATTGCCCTAATGCTGCCTCTTTGAGTGTTTTGGCAAAATTCTCATAGCTTCCGAAATCGGTATCTATTTTTTTGGCTATTTCTCCTGTTGGAAGGCCGCCGCCGTTTGGCTTTAGGGAGTTCCAATAAAAAGTGTGGTTCCACACTTGTGCGGCATTGTTAAAAAGAGACGTTTTTGTCGAATCATTAGCAGTTTGAAGAATAATCTCTTCGAGTGATAAGGTATCGAGCTCCGTCTCTATTATCAGGTTGTTGGTGTTGAGTACGTAAGTATTGTGATGTTTACCGTAGTGGTATTCGAGTGTCAAAGAACTGATGTAAGGTTCCAACGCATTTTTTTCAAACGGCAGTGAGGGTAAAATAATGGCCATACTAAACTCCTTGTTTGGATAAGAGATTATTATAGGACAAAATAGCCTTATGAGATAATAAATTTTTAGGGTAAATAGAAAATGGTGGGTTTATATTTTTATTTAACAATCTACTTGGTTTTAATCAAAATCGGTTATCTCTTTCCATATCGGTATCTCATCCTCTTCAGGTCTCCCTAACAGTTCCAGAGAGGGGGCATAATCCGCCTTATACGCTAAACTTTGGCATCCATCGACGTAGTAGCCTAGATAGATCCATTTGAGCCCTAACCGATGTGCAAACTCGATTTGTTGTAAGAGAGTATATCGTCCTAAGGATTGAGCATTGTACTCGGGGTCATAGTAACAATACAGAGCGCTGATTCCCTCTTCTAAAATATCAATCAGATCGACGGCGATGAGTTTCTCCCCATCAAAATAGAGAACCTCAAATCCAAAATTACCATGACCTTGAACAAAGGACGAATAATAGTTCTTCGGATCACTTTTTGGAGCATCCCAATCGCGGGTATGGTGTTTGTATCGGTGGTAACGCTCAAAGAGGCTGAGGTGATCATGCGTCAGTGTAGGGTGTCGGATAACGGTGGTAAGGTGAGCGTTTTTGCGCAAAATTCGACGGTCAGATTTTCTTAAACGATACCGTGAGACATCAATCTTGAGACTTTCACATGCGCGGCACTCTTGGCAGATGGGGCGAAAATACATCGCTCCGAATCGTCGCCATCCCCGTAGGATTAACGCTTCGCACTGCTCTTTAGAACACTCTTGGATTACTTTGTAGTGGATGCTTTGGGTATTTCCGTCAATATAGGAGCACACTTCATGGAGGGCGCACTCTTTCAAAACAGAGTTTTGCATTAATCTTGCCTCATAGAGGTAAACTTTAGTGCCTTAGCGGTTAGCGTAGCAAAAGGGATTTTATTCCTTTTGTATTCGAATAAAAAAATATTATTCGTCGTCATCTTTACGGCTAAGGGAGATGAGTACACCTTCGATCATTTCATCAATATCCCCATCGAGAATAGTGCTGATGTTCGAGTAAGGGATTCCTGAACGGGTATCTTTGACCTGCTGATAGGGAGCCAAAACATACGAGCGGATTTGATGTCCCCATCCGTTTTCACTTTTCTCAACACCGTCAATAGCCGCTTTTTGTTTATCAAGTTCCATCTCATAGAGACGTGATTTGAGCATTTTAAACGCGGTAGCTTTGTTTTTGTGCTGTGAACGGTCATTTTGACACTGTACAACGATCCCTGAGGGGATATGAGTGATACGGATCGCCGATTCGGTTTTGTTGACGTGCTGACCGCCGGCGCCAGAAGCTCGGTAGGTATCGATACGGATATCACGATCTTCGATTTCGATTTCGATGTCATCGTCGAGTTCAGGAGAGACCATAACGGAGGTAAAACTGGTGTGACGTTTGGCGGCGGAATCATACGGACTGATACGAACCAGACGGTGGATACCGTTTTCATTTTTGAGATAGCCGTAGACGTTGACCCCTTTGATAAGGATGGCGGCATCTTTGATCCCTGCCTCTTCACCGGATTGGTAATCGAGCATTTCAACGGCAAAATCATGTCGCTCAGCCCAACGGGTGTACATACGTAACAGCATTGACGCCCAGTCTTGGGATTCGGTTCCCCCTGCCCCTGGATGAATGGTGACGATGGCATTATGGCTATCGTGTTCGCCCGATAAGAGGACTTCAACTTCCATCGATTTGACATTGTTTTCTAATGCACCCGCATCGGCAAAAAGAGATTCGATGGTCTCTTCATCCCCCTCTTCTTTCGCCATTTCATATAAATCGACGGCATCTCCGAGGGTGTGAAACGTTTTGGAATATTTTGCCAAACGACGTTCTAATTGGGTTTTTTCTTTTTGGATAATCCCTGCGGCAGTGGCATCGTTCCAGAAACCATCCGAGTTTTCAAGAGCTTCAATCTCCCCTAAGCGGGCATTGATGTCTTGCGGACGGACAACATCGGTGACGTTTTGCATTTTAATCGTCAAGGTTTTCAGTAATTCGGTATATTCGTAATGATCCATAGAAGAAAAGACCTTTTTTATTTGAGTGTTGTATTAAAAAGCGACCAGTCGCTTGAGCTGTCTGCTGAAGACCTAATTTTGAACGCGTTCAAAATTTGAGCATCAAATAGAATGTATAATGCTAATTATATTCTATAGAGGCTAAAACAATGATTATCGCACGCAGTGCATCAGAACTTCGAGAGCTCCTCGATACTAAAACGCTCTCAGTCGGGTTCGTTCCGACGATGGGAGCGCTCCATATCGGTCATCGTAGCCTTATAGAGACGGCACGCAAAGAGAATGATATTGTCGTTGTCTCGATTTTCGTCAATCCGACTCAGTTTTTAGCGGGAGAGGATTTGAGTAAATACCCCCGCCGCGAAGAGGCAGATTTTAAAATATGTGAACTCAGCGGTGTAGATATTCTCTTTTATCCCGATGTTTCAGCCATGTACGGAGCAGATGAGGTACGGATTACGGCTCCCGATGTGAGAGGATTTATCCTCGAAGGCTCTTCCCGTCCCGGTCATTTTGACGGTGTCTTGACGGTGGTGATGAAACTGCTCAATATCGTTCGACCCTCTCGTGCCTATTTCGGAAAAAAAGATGCACAGCAACTCGCACTTATCACCCAGATGTGTGAAAACTTTTTTATGAATATCGAGATTATTCCGATGGAGACGGTACGTGAAAATGACGGATTGGCACTATCGTCTCGTAATGTTTATTTGAGCTCTTTAGAGCGTCAAGAGGCATTGAAACTCTCTTCTGCACTGAAACGGGCAACGGAGATGTTAATGCAGGGAAATACCAAAAGCAGTGAGATCAAGGCGAGCATGGAGCATATTCTCGTCCCCTTAAATGTTGAATATGTTGCGATTGTTAACCGTAAATTTGAGGCTCTTGATGAGATCGTTATCGGCAATACGATTGTTCTTGTCGCTGCGCGGGTGGGGATGACCCGCTTGATCGACAATGTGTGGCTGTAAGATGAAAAACTTAGTTTCACTAGCCATGGCAGCACTTTTACTGGGTGGATGTACACCGAAGATCGGGGAAGATATTCTCATCGAACCTCAAGGAAATATCCGATGGGAAAACTCACAAGCCGAAGTGATGATGGGGGTGTTGTCCTTGTTGGGGATCTCCACAAAATCGGGTGAAATCCGCTTGGGAAGTGATTTAAAGGTTATCAACAAATGGCATAGCGACATTAAAATCCTCTCTCTCGATTATACGCTGAGTGATGGAAAAGAGGTTATTGCACAGGGTGAAGCAAAAAAAGAGGGATTGAAGCCGTTTTTGATCCCATCGGGGGCTCAAAAAAGTATTCCACTCGAATTTCGTATCAATACCAAACAGCTCAATAGCAGTCGTGTTCTTGGAATTTTACACTCAAAACGGAAGCTTTTTGTGAGAGGGGAGGTAATTGTTGAGATATGGGGAATTGAAAAGCATCACCATTTCGAAAAAGAGGTTACGACGATAATTCAAAAAGCCTTTAATGGTGTATAAGCTCTTCTGGTAATACTGTTGCTGCTGCGACGCTTGAAGGATCAGGGGTGAGGTATTTCTCTTCTACCATCAAATCGACAATCGCTTTAAACACCGGTACGGCAGTGATCGAAGCAAAATAGACCGTACGTGGTTCGATAACGGTGATACCTATTGTGTAGTTGTTTTTGGTGTCGTTTGCAAATCCGATGAACGAAGTATGATAACTGTTTACGTAAGCACCGTTTTTAGCAATATGAGCTGTTCCCGTTTTTCCTCCCACTTGAATTCCTGGTGTCTTGGCAACCGTTCCTGTCCCTTCGTTAACCGTCTTGATGAGGATTTGTTTCATTCGTTCAGCTGTTGCAGGCGATATTACTTGTGTCGGAGCTTGAACTTGCATCGGGATGGTACGTCCGTTATCGTCATAGAGGGCTTCAACCACCATCGGATTAATGAGTCTTCCTCCGTTATTAAAGACATTAAACGCTTTAACGAGCTGCATAGCATTCGCACGCATCCCATATCCGTACGAGGTGATTGCTTTATAAAGGTAGTTGTTAAGTTGCGAGGAGCTTGGGATTGAACCTCGTTTTTCATACGGCAAATCGATACCGCTAAAATGGGTAAAACCAAACCGTTTTAACCCCTCAGTATATTCAGCACCGTTGAGCTTTTGAGCCAGTTGGGCGATACCGATATTAGAGGAGTGGACAAGAACATCTTCGGCACTGATCATGCTGAATGCATGCTCATCCACGATGGTTTTACGTCCCATTGTGTAGCGACCGTTGTGCCCATTGACCATATCGTAAGGGCTAATAAGCCCTCTATCAAGCATGAGTGAGAAAATAATCGGCTTAATAACGGATCCAGGTTCATAGCTGTACTCGATCGCATTTGTATTGAGTGATGGGTAGTCTTGCGTTTGGATATGGCTTGGATCAAAACGATTTGAACTCGCTAATGCAATGATCTTTCCGCTTTTAGACTCCATAACGGTAGCAATTATCTCATCGGCTTGAAGCTGTTCTTTGATTTTATCAGTAATAATCTCGACTCTCGATTGAAGCATGATGGGAATATTAAGCTTGATAGTGAGACCGTTGATTTGATGCTGAGCTTGGCTTTGTTTGTTTAAAATAAGATAGCCGTTGACATCACGTAACGCTTTTTGAGTTTTGTTTTGCTGGGGATTAAGCTCTTCATCAAAAAATTTTTCTAACCCTTTGATTCCATAAACACGTGTGTATCCCTCTTCTTCGATCTTACGTGGGTAGCCTAAGAGGGGTGTCAGTAATTTTCCATAAGGGTATTGGCGTGCTTCGCCGCTCTCTAAAATATTAAGACCTTGCAAAATACGATCTCCAGATGGGGTTTCATATTCGATAAATACCCCTAAACGGCGTAATTCAAAGGCGAGCGTTTTGAGATACATCGCCTCTTTTGGGCTGATGTGGTAGCTTAGTGTCACGGAACCTTTACGGGTATGAAGACGTTTTCGAATCTCACTTTGTTCCGTTCCGCTGTAGATACTGAAAAGCTGAATAAAGAGTTCTTCTTTGTCTGGATCGATGTTGCGGGTATTCACAACCGCTTTGTAAAGTTTTTGAGTCGTGGCAATATGAAATCCATCTGCACTGATGATAGAACCACGCTGTGCTTTTGCACTGGCTTCGGAATAAATAGAAGGAATATCCCGATCATGCAACGCAGTGTAAAGCATAACCGCCAAAAAAATGACGAAACCGAACATGAGAACGAGGAAAAGGGCAAGTATTTTTTTTGATTTATTGGAATGGCGCATGTGAAAAGATTAAATCACATTTGCGTTCGAGTAATTTCTTTGTAGGCATTTAGCGCCTTATTTCGTACTTCTAACATAAGTTTCATGCTGATTTCAGCTTTATCGATGGCAATGGCGGCTTGGTGAAGATCTTTGACTGAGCCTGTCGCGATGTCACTCATTGCTCTTTCACCGTCAACTTGCATTTGGTTGACGTTGCCGAGAGCATTTTTGAGTTCTTGGGCAAAATCTGTACTGCCCCCCTCTACTAAATTGTTACTTTTATTCGCCAGTAAATCAGCAGTAGAGAGAGATTTGATCGATTGAATATTAGCCATTTACTCTGTTATCCTTGTAATATACTAATGGCACTGCCGGCCATGTTTTTTGCACTTTCGAATGCGGCGACGTTCGCCTGATACGATCTTGTTGCTTCGACTAAATCGGCCATTTCGACAACAGGATTAATATTTGGGTAGGCAACATACCCTTTTGCGTCTGCATCGGGGTGAGAAGGATCATATTTCATCTTCGGTGCACTGTCGTCACGGCTGATTTTATCGACGATAACGCTCATAATAGCAGGATTTGGTTTTAAACCAGATAATCCCTCTTTTAACGGGTCGCTGTAACCTAAGGCTGAGGTTTCATTTTCAAGCGCTTTATTATAAAGTTGATTGAAATCAATCGCTTTAAAAATAACTTCTTGACGGCGATACGGTCCACCCTCATTGGTGCGGGTTGTTTGAGCATTAGCAATGTTCGAACTGATAGTATTAACACGAACACGTTGAGCAGAAAGTCCGTAACCACTGATATCAAAACTATTTAAAAATGCCATCTGTTAATCCTTACGAAGTTTTGCTCGAAGCGTCAATGACACTTTTGAACAAATTGGAATCTTTTTTAAGTGCGGCAGTGAGGGCATTAAACATGGTGGAGTTTTTTGCCATTTCGGTTGTCTCAACATCCAAATCGACGCTATTGCCGTCATTACGTGCCATATGCCCGTCTCGAAAAAAGGTGGTCGGTTTAGATGAGCCTGAATCGATCGGTCCCAAATGAGCACCGTTGGTTTGAGCCATTTGGAGGGTTTGAGCTTTATCTCTAAAAATTTCAGCACTTTTTTGTGCCAATGTATCTTCAAAGCTTATATCTTTAGGGCGATAGAAGGGGGTATCGGCATTGGCGATATTGCCGGAAATGATATCTTGGCGTGCTGCACGGTAGTCCATGGCACTTTTCATCAGCTCATGTGCACGTGAAATATTCAGACCCATTGACGTTTCCCCCTTCTCTCAAAATTATATTTGTTGTACTAAAGCAAAAAACATTCCATATTCTCACAAAATGCTTTTATCGAACTCTTTTATAAAGAGCGATATACTTACGTAAATTATACATTAAATAAGTCCTAAAATGCCTGATAAAAAACTATTTCTATTGACAACTGCGCTGATAACGATAGGAGTTATATGTTCTTATACTCTATCCGCTTATACAGTTATTTTATTTGAATACAACGATTTTCATTTTGTATTGCGTGAATTGATTGTTGCGGTGATTGCGATTTTTATTATGTGGACACTAGCACAGCTTGATCCCGATATTTGGCTCCATCGTTTGGGACTTGGACTCTTTTTTGGAGGGATATTTTTGATGGTTGTGATGCCTTTTCTCCCCGCTTCGTTAGCAAGTGAAGTGGGTGGAGCGAAACGGTGGATTAAACTGTTCGGATTTTCAATCGCTCCGGTAGAGTATTTTAAAATAGGGTTCGTCTATTTTTTGGCATGGAGCTTTTCCCGTAAACTCGGCCACCATGCCGATATGGGGATTGCCGAAGAGTTTAAACGGTTTCTCCCTTATGCCGCTATTTTTATTCTTGTTATGTTTTTGATCGCTTTTATGCAAAATGATCTAGGGCAAGTTGTGGTGTTGGCATTAACACTCGCTTTTATGCTTTTTTTCGCAGGAAGTAGTTTTCGATTTTTTATGACACTGATTGCAAGTGCAGTAGGATTTTTCTTGTTCTTTATTCTGACGGCAGAACATCGGATTAACCGTATTCTTTCATGGTGGGCATCGGCACAAAGTACTATTTTGGCTTTTTTCCCTGAATCGATTGCCAAACATTTACGAATTGAGAATGCCGAAGAGCCTTATCAGATCGGACATTCGCTTAATGCGATACATAATGGGGGAATCATAGGGACAGGGTTAGGTGGTGGGACGTTTAAACTTGGATTTTTGAGTGAAGTCCATACCGACTTTGTGTTAGCAGGGATAGCTGAAGAGTTTGGATTTATCGGAGTGTTTGGGGTGACACTTCTCTTTATTATGCTGTTGCATCGTCTTTTTAAAATCGCTAATCGTTCCAATGATGACACCGCGTATCTGTTTAGTTTGGGTGTTGGATTGTTGATTACGTTTGCCTTCATTATCAATGCGTACGGTATCAGCGGGTTAACTCCGATCAAAGGGATCTCGGTACCGTTTTTGAGCTACGGTGGATCAGCGATGTTGGCTTCGGCAATCGGAATCGGGATGGTTATTATGGTCTCCAAAAAAATTGAATACAAATCGGGGGATAAAAAATGAATATTATCTTTACCGGCGGCGGAACCGGAGGGCATTTGGTTATCGCTCTCTCTTTGGCAGAAAAAGCGCGTGAACGAGGGCATAAAGTGGTGTTTATCGGCTCGACATCAGGGCAAGATCGTCAGTGGTTCGGAGAGAGTTCTATTTTTGATCAGGTTCATTTTCTCGAAACGACAGGTGTGGTGAATAAATCGGGATTCGGAAAGCTCGGAGCACTTTGGAAGGTTTTTAAAGCCTCTTTGAAATCTCGTGAATTGATCGGTAAATTTCATGCGGATGCGGTAGTGAGTGTCGGAGGATTTTCGGCGGCACCGGCGGCATTAGCGGCGGTTGTTTCACGAGTACCGCTCTATATTCATGAACAAAATGCGGTGACGGGGAAACTAAACCGATTATTGCGTCCGTATGCGAAACGTTTTTTCAGTTCGTATGAAGAGGGGGGAAATCATTGTGATTATCCCGTCAATGCTCGCTATTTTGAGAATGCACGCATCCGAACCGAAGTGAAAACAGTGATTTTTTTAGGGGGGTCTCAGGGGGCTAAATTTATCAATGATTTGGCACTTGAAATCGCCCCTTGGTTAAGTCATAGGGGGATACATATTATCCACCAATGCGGATTAAAAGAAGAAGAGCGGGTGCGTGCGGCGTACCATCATCTCGGAATCAAAGCGGAAGTGTACGGATTTACCACGCAAATTGCTGAGCTATGTGAGAAGAGTGATTTTGCGGTGAGCCGCTCAGGTGCGAGTACCCTTTGGGAGCTGTGCGCGGCAAAAATCCCCGCTTTTTATATCCCCTTTCCCTACGCCGCCGCCGATCATCAGTATCACAATGCTCGCTATATCATCGACCATAATGCCGGATGGTGTGAGCGCCAGAGTGAGGGGTTGCTTCTTAAACTGCAAGAGGCAATAGGGAGTGATATTCGAGTAAAAAGTGAAGCATTAGGGAATTTGATCACCCAAAACGGGGCAACCCATATCATCGAAAAAATCGAAAAACGATAATATCAGAGTTCATCCCCGTTTGTTTCCCTTTTTGCTATAATTCCGCCACTCATTTGCACCCAGCAAGAGCATTACCCTAAAGGGCACGAGAACCCCTAGGGGGTGAGAAGAGAAATTCAAAGGAAACCAACATGAAAAACATGTCTGCGGGCAAATATCGCCCTTATCCTCAAGTTGATTTGCCAAATCGTATTTGGCCTACCAAAACCATCACGCACGCCCCTATCTGGTGCAGTGTCGATCTTCGCGACGGAAACCAAGCGTTGATCACCCCGATGAATTTGGATCAAAAACTTTCCCTCTTCTCTCTCTTGCTGAAACTCGGATTTAAAACCATTGAGGTGGGATTTCCCTCCGCATCCAAAGTCGAATTTGACTTTTTACGCACTTTGGTCGAACAAAAACTGATTCCTGATGACGTGACGGTTCAGGTTCTCGTCCAAGCGCGCGAACATTTGATCGACAAAACGTTTGAAGCTCTCTCGGGAGTCAAAAAAGCAATTGTCCATTTGTACAACTCCACCTCCGTCGCACAGCGTAAGATCGTCTTTGGAAAAGAGCAAGACGAGATCATAGCCCTCGCTATGGAGGGGGTTGATATGGTCAAAGCCCGCGCCGCTAAACACGATGGCGAGATTATGCTCGAATACTCCCCTGAGAGTTTTACGGGGACAGAACTCGAATTTGCTGCCCGTATTTGTAACGCTGTAACGGATCGTTGGGGTATCAGCGGGTCACGTAAAGTGGTGATTAACCTCCCCGCAACGGTCGAGATGGCAACCCCGAACGTCTATGCCGATCAAATCGAGTGGATGAGTCGACACCTCACCAATCGTGAGCATGTGTTGATCTCGACCCACACCCATAACGACCGCGGAACCTCGGTTGCCGCAACCGAGTTGGCGTTGTTGGCGGGGGCGGATCGTGTCGAGGGGACGTTGCTCTCCAACGGCGAGCGTACCGGAAACGTCGACATTATCACGTTGGCACTCAACATGTACACCCAAGGGGTTGATCCTGAGCTTGATTTCAGCGATTTGGAGACGGTCGTACGGGTCGTCGAAGAGTGTACCGATATGAAAACCCATGAGCGTCACCCGTATGTGGGCGAGCTTGTGTACACGGCGTTTTCAGGTTCACACCAAGACGCGATCAACAAAGGGTTGGCGTATCAACGTGCTAAAGACGATGCGTTTTGGGAAGTACCGTATCTCCCTATCGATCCGAGCGATGTAGGGCGCAATTACGAGGGGATTATCCGTATCAATTCCCAATCGGGCAAGGGGGGCGTAGCCTACGTCCTCGAAGATAAATTCGGTTATTCACTGCCGAAGAAAATGCACCCTGAGATTGGAACCATCGTTCAGCGCGTTACCGACGAAGCAGGACGCGAACTCTCAAGCGAAGAGATTTTAGACATCTTCGAGAAAACGTATTTCGGCGAACCGCACGACATCGAGTTTGTGGACTATTCGGTAATCTCGGAGAGTGCCAAAGAGCACTCCGCCAAATGTGTGTTGGAATACACCCATAACGGCAAAGCGATCCGAAGCGAAGGGGTGGGGAACGGTCCGATCGATGCGTGTAAAAATGCGTTGATGGTGGAGTATTCGCACAGTTTTAAAATCCTCTCCTACAGCGAGCATTCACGCGGAGAACTTTCCAGTGCCGAAGCGGTCGCGTACATCGAGATTCAGAGCGAAAGTTTGGATAAATTTTTCGGGGTAGGGTGTGATAACGACATCACCGTTGCGTCGATTAAAGCGATGTTTAGTGCTCTTAATAGAGCGTTTTCGTAAGCTTATTTTCTCATTCCAAGGGGGATGAGGAAGTAAATGGAATTTAATCATAGATAAATAATTTTGAAAAAAGGTCTTTGTGTATGGCAATTTATACATATCCAGAATTTAAAAAAGCTTCAAAAAAGCATCTTATTGCTTGTGAATGTTTAATAGACTCTTTGGACAAAGGATATTGTTCTCAAAATAAAAACCATATATTAACAACTATCTATTATTTGAGTGGTTATGTTTTTGAGACTATTTTAAAATTTTCACTTTATTCTGCGCTTAATTTTGATAAAAATACTAATATTACTGGTCTTAATGTGGATTCTTTTACCTATAATAGCAATATAAAGACTCATTCTTTATCTAATCTAAAAAGAGATGCGGAATCAAAAAATATTTCTTTAGCACCACAGTATGAAGTAAATAAAAACTTGTTTTTGCAGTGGAATTCTGAAATGAGATATATTGAAACGACATCATTTTCAGAAGAAAAGATACGCTCGTTTTTTGAGTTTGCAAAACAAACTTATATAACGCTCCAAAGCCATAAATAAAAGGACGATACATGCTATTAGGATTAAAAGAACTAAAGAAACTAGAGATTTTTATGGATAGTTTCGTTCAACAAAGTGCGATTAATAAATATCGAATTTATCTTAATCTTAATACAAGTATCTCTGTTGATATTGTAGGTGATGAAAATAGTGAGCTAAGAGAAAAGATAAATAATTATGGCTTAGTTGATGTTTCGGTTGATGAATGGATTTCACACGATGAATATGAGAGTGATAAATACTATAAACAACTTTTTGATAAAAAAATTGATATAGAGCATAGAAGACGCTTGGTAAATTTGATTGAAAATAAACATACTGAAAATCAAAATGATCTACCTGTGGTTACGTTTTATAGCTATAAGGGAGGAGTTGGACGCACTACCTCTCTGATTTCATTTGCAAATTATTATGCTTATCATTATAAGAAAAAAATCGTTATCCTTGATTTTGATTTTGAGGCTCCAGGGTTTACCAATTACTTTGATTTTTCTTTAGATGATTTAGAAAATAAAAATGGAGTTTTAGAATATCTCTTAGACAAAGAAGCATCGAAAGAAAAATTAAACTTAATACATGATTATATGATTGAAGTTTCTAAAGAGTATTCGGGGGATGGTTCTATTTATGTCATGCCCTCTGGAAACTTATTTGGTGAAGAAAATTTAACGAGTTATATAGAGGCTTTAGCGAGAGTCGATATAAATAGTACAGATGCAATAACCAATCAAATATTGGGATTAATCAAAGATATAAAAGAAGCGGTAGATCCTGATGTGATACTGATTGATTCACGAACGGGGTTTAATGATGTATTTGGACTCCTTATCAATCGTATTAGTCAGACGATTGTAGGACTTTTTGAGGGGAACAAACAGACAGAACCTGGGTTAAAACTCTTTTTAAGAGAAATCTATCAAGAACATCAAAATCCAATTAATCCTATTATCATTAACTCTTTAGTGCATAAAGGGAGTGGATACAGCAAGCACCTTAAATATTTTACAGAAACAGTTAACGATTATCTCATAGAGATAACAGGTGAAAATCCATCTCCTTCAATTTTTGATTTACGAAACTCAAATATTTTGGGTAATTTGGGAACGATTGAGGATGATAGGGATGACTATTTTGAATTTATTAAAGAGAATACACCTAATGATTATAAAAGTTTTTTTGACAAATTGATTGAATTAATAGAAGATAAAAAAGAAAAGAATAACTTTGAAAGTAAAAATATAAATGAAGAGAATATTGAAGATAGTGGAAGTAAGAATCTAAATACAGAGAGCATTGAAGATTTGAAAAAAAGCCTTTTAATAAATCTTTACGAAAATTATCCCAAATCATATGCAGAAGAATATAAGCAAGAAATCTATAATACAGAATTTTTTAATCAGAAGTTTTTTTTCAGAAAAAGCATGGAAGACATATTTAATTTTGATAAATTTTTGCTTATTGGAGGCAAGGGAACAGGTAAAACAATGTTTTATACTGCTTTAGATAATAAAGATTTTTTAAAGACTTTACAAGATAAAGCCAATAAAAAAACGCTAAACTATAGCGTGGTTCAAGCAATTTCACTTAAAGAAGATTCAGCAGGAAAAAAATATTTTCAAGTGTCGAATTTTACTCAAAGAGATGATATTTTTTATAAAAACTTTTGGATGATATATATCTTGAATTCTATTATAATAAGCAATAATGCTTGCCTTAAAGAATATAGTATTTCTACTGAACTCACAGAGCTTTTGCCTCAAGAATTGAAAGCGTCTAATTCTGCTCAAAGTAAAGAGTTTTTTGAAAAGATTATTAATAATAATAAACTCTATCGGTTGATTGAAGATGAATTAGAAAAAATAGATGTATATTTGCATGAAAAGAATATCAATTTAATGGTTGTTTTTGATCAATTGGATCATATTGTCAAACCAATTGAGTGGACAAAAGCTGTCTCGCCATTGATTGATTATTGTCGTAGTATGCCGTACAAAAGAATTCAACCTAAAATATTTGTTAGAAGAGATCTCTTTGATAAATATATTAAACTTACCAATAAAAATGCGCTAGAGAGCAAAAGTATCAACCTGGAATGGTCAATAGATGAAGTCTTTGCATTCTTTTTTAAAATAGTTTTTGCTTACTCTAAAAAAGAATTTTTTATGTTGATGAGAAAATATAATGATTTTCAAGAAGAGAGAATCTCCGCTATCCAAAAAAATATAGAAAAACCAAACAGTTATAATCAAATTAAATTGGATATACACTGGATAAAGTCACTGGTTACTACTTTTTTCGGGAAATATCCACACAAGTATAACAGTGATACTTTCAAATCATCGGAAACTTATGATTGGTTTTACTATAATCTCAAAGACTCCAATGATACAATTAGTCTAAGACCATTTTTAGATTTAATTCAGTTTGCAATGGAGAGAGCATTCAATAATACGAATGAACATTATCCAAAACCTATATTAGGTGCTTTTTTCTATGACTATGCCGAGGTAAGAGAAAAATATGTTAATAGATATTTTAACGATTTGGCAAGTGAAGAGGGAAATGAAGATTTTAAGATGATTATTGAGCATATTAAGAATTCATCAAAATTTCCAAAAGAATACAAACAAAGAGAATTCAATGAAGAGGCATTTAATCGATTGTTATCTTACTTATTTGGTAATAAAGAACTAAAACTCAACAGTAAATCCATAGAAGAAATCGAAGATATTTTACGAACCAATGGTGTTTTGTTAGTTACTTATATGCAAAGAGGAAACAAAAAATATTCTTTTGCGTATCTTTATAAGTATTATTTAGGGCTTAAAGGATAGAGGTGTTAGATTTACCAAAAAAAGGTATTTAATCTTTCCCGTTCGCTCTGAGCTTGTCGAAGGGTGTTCATGGTTCAACAGGCTCACCACGAACGGAAACCCTATCAACTTGCTTTATGCGTCTGTTCGACTTTTAACCGCTCTGCTATCCAAACTTTGATAATCGATTGACGTGTCACCCCGATCTTTTTGGCTTCGATGTCGAGTGCATTGACGATCCATTCAAGAAAATCGACATTGACTTTTTTTGGTTGTGTTCCTATCCGTTTGGCAGTGCTGAGATCAAGATGCTCACTTATATCTTCACCTGAGTCAAATAATTCGTCTAATTCTTCAGCTTTCATCATAAATCCTTGGTATAAAAATAGTATCGTTTCTATACTTTTATGTCAACTCTTTAGAAAAATATAAAAAGAGCTGGATTTCCAATCTACCTTAAAGGGCACGTGGAGTTGGGAATGACGAAATAATACCTATGTTCAAATTTCTACCTCATTTAAACCAATCAGTGATACAATTTTCAAAACAACAATCGAGGATTTTGAAATGCATACCGTCCGACTCACTATCCATGACACGATTTATGACAAACTGATGGGGCTTTTAGAGATTCTTCCGAAAGATAAGATCGAGATTATCGAAGAGAGTGAGTATCCCGCACTTTCATTCGACGAAGCAAAACTCAAAGTAGAACACGCCATGAACAATATCTCTAAAAATGAGGGGATTGATCTCGCCAGTGCTATCGAAAAAGTGATACACGCCTAAATGACGTATCGCATCATCGTCGAACCTGAGGCGCTCCAAGATCTCCATAGTATTTACACTTTTATAACCAAAAAAGATTCACAAAATAAAGCTATCAAATTTATCCGTGAGCTTGAAGGTAGTATCGCCACACTATCTGAAATGCCGTTACGATGCCGCAAAAGTTTTTATAGCGATGATGAGTTAACGAGGGATTTGATTTATAAGGGATACACCGTCGTTTTTCAGATTCAAGAGAGCAATATTCATATTTTGACGGTGTTTCGTCAAAAAACACGATAAAACTTACAGTGGCATGGATGGAGATTCACAAAGAAGATTTGATGGCAGACTGGGAACTTGCTATCACTGGTCAAGCTGTTTTTAAAATTGAACCGTTGAAATAACCATGAGTATTTATGTCAAATCAGTAGAAATCTTTGAGTTTCCAAAGCTCTCTATTACGTTTAATACCGACGAGAAAAAAATATTTGATGTCTCCCCCTATTTGGACAAAGGGATATTCACAGAGCTTCAAAATCAAGATTATTTTAAACAAGTAAAAGCGACCAATGGAACCATTGAATGGCCAAATGGTCAAGATTTTTGCCCTGATACATTGTATATTAAGGGCAGGTGAAGTTCGGAATGACTGCGTAATACCTTTCCCGTTCGCCCTGAGCTCACGTCCCCTTTGGGTATGTCGAAGGGATGTTCATGGTTCGACAAACTCACCACGAACGGAGACTTATATAAAATCTACGACGCAATCAGCGGAAACCGTTCAGGGTGCTCGATAATATCAACAGTGAGATCAATATCTAAATCCGGCCAGTAAAGATGGCCGTTCGCATAGGTCTCAACATTGCCGATTTTTGCTACCGAAGCATCTTTAAACCACGGGAATATTTGAAAAGTCTTTACCCTCGGTTAGAATCCATACGCCGTTAGGGAAAATGTTGGTGATTTCAGTTTCCAAAGTATGCCCCTCAATAAGTGTGTAATATCAGTTCAAATGATATTATATAAATGATAAAATTTTTCCTTTATAATATTCTGCTACAATTTCTATTCCAATCCAAATACAACAAGGATTCACCATGAAATCATTAATTCTATCCGCCATCGTTGCCACAACAGTTATGGGTGCTTCGCTCGTAGATGACGCCAAATCCGCCGGTTTAAAACCGATCCCCTCATCCGCTAAAGCTCTTGAAAAACTCACCTCTAATCCAAAAAATCCGACTACTGCGGCTAAAGTGGAACTGGGAAAAATGCTCTATTTCGAACCACGCCTCTCTAAAAGCGGTTTGATTAGCTGTAACAGTTGTCATAACCTCGCAATCGGAGGAGTAGACGGTATGTCTGCCGCTATCGGACACAAATGGACGGCTAATCCGCATGGTCTCAGTTCACCGACGGTCTACAATGCCGTATTCTACAGCCAACAATTCTGGGACGGGCGCTCACCTCATCTCGAAGACCAAGCTCAAGGACCGATCCAAGCGGGACCAGAGATGGCAGCACCTAAAGATTTCGTTATCGGTGTAGTTAATTCAATGCCTGAATACGTGAGTATGTTCCAAAAAGCGTACGGCAAAGATGTCAAAATCGATTTTCCTAAAGTGGCAGATACCATCGCCGTGTTCGAGCGTACTCTGGTTACTCCATCACGCTATGATGATTTCTTAAATGGCAAGAAAAATGCTTTGAGCACAGCGGAGCAAAAAGGGCTTAAAACCTTTATCGATAAAGGGTGTGCTACCTGTCATAACGACATCGCACTCGGCGGAACAATGCAGGCTTTCGGTGCAGTCGCTCCGTATAAACACATGAACGTAGGAGATTTCAAAGGGGATAAAAACGGTATGGTACGTGTACCGACTTTACGTAACGTGACACAAACCGCCCCGTATTTCCACAATGGACAAATCGCAACGCTGAGCGAAGCGATCAAAGAGATGGGGCGTATCCAACTCGGTGTTGATTTAAATGATAACGAAACAACTGAGATCGAAACCTTCCTAAAAGCGCTAGAGGGTAAAAAACCGACTGTCGTTTATCCGATGCTTCCTTCATCTACGGCAAAAACACCTAAAGTTGACGTCGTTAATAACTAACTCTTGTCATCCTGAACTAGATTCAGGATCTGAGATTGCGGATCTACCCTAAAGGGCACGTGTAGTCCGCAATGACGCTATTCACACTCTATCCCCTCGAACTCTTTTTTATATTTCCCACATTCACTTTTTAACACTTGCACTATCTGCGGCTTTTTCACAGGGTCTAACCATTTAAGCAATTCAAGAAGCGGCGCTTCATCCATCGCACTGCAACCCGATGTAGGATGCTTGTCCGGATGGTTAAGATGGATAAAAATACATGAACCGCGACCGCGTTGTCCCATATCGTTGTATCCGATCACCGCACCGTAGCGATAGACACCGTCGGATCGGTGCATCACTTCGTAACTCGCGGGGAGAGAACTTTTGTCATAAATACGGAGCATTTTGTTATAACGGGAGTCATTCATATCATCCACACAATAAAGATTGTCGTCCGCATACCAGTAGGGAAGTTTAAACGTCGTATTCTGATCATAACCGAATGTTGCCGTTATCGAAAAAATCCCAGAGGGGGAACGTCCATCCCCTTCATTTTTCAGAGGCTTTTTAAACGCAACGTATCCCAAACCGCTTCGACCTAGCGTCACAGCGGCTTTATCGCCGATTTTCATCCACTGCTCGTGTTTATCATACCGTTGCATAGAGGCTTTGGTCGCATTGAGCTCGGGTGAGAGTACTACGATAAGTTGCTCTGATGCAACCACCATAAAAAGCGAAGACGAAAGGAAAAGGGGCAAAGTTATTTTCAACATCTCATTTTTCTTAGTTTGTTTTAAAGTTAGGTAGTATAGCATACAGAAAATTTGGTAAGTGAGGCAATAATGGCAATAACGGTTCGCAAAGCGTCGGAGGCAGATATCGACATTATAGCTCAAGCATTGTTAGAGAGTTCACGGGGAGATAAGAAAATCGGTTTGTTCGATTTGGTTTTTAACACTTCCAATAATGAAACTCTTTTAGAAAATTTAAAACGCTTAGCCCTCACTTCAACCAAAAGTTATTGTCATTATTCAAATTTTTTCATTGCACTATCGGATGGGATGATAACTGGAACCATCTGCGGGTATGAACCTCGCATTGCTACCCATGAAATTTTTTCCAAAGCGCTCGAAGAGATCGGGTTTGATGAAACCTATCATGAGCGGATCGCAGCGTATCTGCTATGTGAGGGTGAAGTGGATAACAAAACCTTTGTCCTCGATTTTATGCTTATTAAACCAGAGTTTAAAAGTCTTGACGTCTTTAAAGAGCTCATCGGTAAAAGTATGCTCACCGCTCGCCTCAAAGGGTACCGTAAAGTGCAAACGGCAATCGAAATCGGCTCTGTTGAGAATGAAATGATCTATAAAAAACTCGGGTTCAGTGTTATCGATGAAAAACGGAGTGAATACTATCGTGAACAATTTGACCGCCCTGGTATTATGCGCTTGCAAATGATACTATAAATGTTACATACTAAAATGAGCAATACCCAAAGGGCACGTGAGCCCATTTTAGTAGCAGGGACAATATTGTCCCTTGCAACCCCCTAAAGCTTCCCGTATTGTATACGGGAGATTAAAAAAAGGATTTCAAATAGAATATGGAATTTTGGGGTTACTCCCGCCACTCATCGCCATTTTCCTCGCTTTTTTCAGCCGTTCCGTTTTTATTGCACTCGCTATGGCGGTTCTCGTCGGTGAGTTTATTATTGCCGATTTTCATCCCCTTAATGGACTTTTCCTAAGTTTTGAGCGTTTTGGAGGACTACTGAGTGAGGGGTGGGTACTCAAAACCCTCGCTTTTGCGATCATGGTGGGTTCGGTTATGACCCTCATTGAGCGAAGCGGAGGGGTCAACGGACTGGTTCACGAACTGAGTGTCAAGCGCTCATGGGTCAAAACAAAACGAGGTGCTCTGATGCCCAGTTTTATCGCTGGGATTATTGTATTTATCGAATCGTCCATCACTTCGCTCGTTGCGGGTGCCATCGGACGAGTGTTTTGTGATCGTCACGGAATCAGTCGCGCCAAACTCGCTTTTGTCTGTGATTCGACCTCAGCTCCCGTATGCTCACTGATCCCGCTCAACGGTTGGGGTGCCCTTTTACTCGGACTTATCGGGGGACAAATCACCGCAGGGCTTATCGCGGGAGAGAGTGCGACATGGCTAGTTCAATCCATTGCCTTTAATTTTTATGCCTTTATGGCGCTCATCGTCACCTTTATCGCTATCTGGTTCGAGATCGATATCGGTCCCATGCGCCATGCCACGATTACCCCTCCCCAAATCGAATATGAAGATGAAAAAGGAGATATTGGACTATTTCTATGGCCGATGGCGTGGATGATCGGAGGGGTCATTACTTTTATGTTTATCACGGGAAATGGAGATATTTTCAAGGGTTCGGGTTCAACCTCTATCTTTTTTACCCTTCTCATCACCTTGATATTGATGTTGGGATATTACCGATTTAAAAATGCTCTCACGACCCGTGAATTTTTATCTGCCTCTTTGAGCGGAGCGAAATCAATGGCTCCGATTGCCGCTATTTTGCTCTTTGCCTTTGCCATCGGCGGAGTGAGTTCGGATATGCACGTGGGGCAATATCTCGCCTCGTTTATCGGTGACTATCTCCCCTCTGAATATCTAGCAGGGGCAATTTTTGTGCTGGCGGCGATTATCGCCTTTGCGACGGGGACAAGTTGGGGGACATTTAGCATCATGCTCCCCATCGCGATTCCCCTCGCTGTCGGTCTCGATGCACCCATCGCGCTGGCAATGGGTGCGGCCATATCTGGCGGAGTGTTTGGCGACCACTGCTCTCCTATCTCCGATACGACCATCATTTCGGCAATGGCGAGCGGATGCAGCGTCCAAGAACACACTCGAACTCAGCTCCCGTATGCTCTGATTGCAGCCGGAATGTCACTCATTTTATTTATTCTATTTGGAATCGCATTAACATGACAAAAGCCTCTCTCCTCCTCCTCGAAGATGACCCGAACCTCTCAGAGAGTGTGAGCGAATATCTCGAAGAGCAGGGCTATCAAGTTACGTGTGTTTATGATGCGACTAGCGCCGAAGATATCCTGTATGAACACAAATTTGATCTCTTGCTTCTCGATGTCAATGTTCCGAACGGGAACGGATTTTCGTTGCTCAAAGCAAGCCGAAAAGAGGGAAATATTACCCCCGCTATTTTTATCACCTCTCGCAATGCGATGCAGGACGTCGAAGAGGGATTCGAGAGCGGCGGGGATGATTACATCCGTAAGCCCTTTGCACTCAAAGAGTTGCTTCTGCGGATTCAAACGATTCTAAAACGAAATTTTTACCATAATCCGACCGATGCCCTTACCCTTGGTGAAGCGATCACGTATGACATCGATAATCAAGTGCTAACCATCAATGGCAGTACTCAAAACCTACAGCTCAAAGAACACAAACTCCTCAAACTCTTTATCCAGCACCGCAACGAACTACTATCTCATGAAATGATTATGGAGCATCTGTGGGACTATGATGAAACCCCTAGCGATGGAAGTCTACGCACCTATATCAAAACACTCCGCAAACTCCTCGGAAAGGATTCCATTGTCAGCCACAAGCGCCTCGGGTATCAATTTCGCTAAATACCGTACTCTCAGAGGTTTTTTACTCCTGTACGGAGTGATGAGTATCCTTATCTTATCCCTTATGGCTACCCTCTATTACGAGTCGATGAAAGAACAAATGCTCTCTTCTCACCGCCTTGCAATGCAGCTGGAATCAGAGAGCTACGTCCCCCGACTCAAAACATGGCTGGAGAGCGGTCACAATCTAAAAACATTCCCCAAAGATTTAGCTTACACAACTGCCCTTTATGGATACGACAAAGATCTTCTCGTAGGAAATCTACACCAAAAACATCATAATTTCAGTGAAAATATCGTTTTGCACGAGCGGTATATCCACCTCATCCTTGCCCTATCCCCTTACGGTTTAGGTGAATACTATTTGGTATTTGAGACCCGTGATGATGAGCTATGGCGACATCAAGTACTAACCAACTCGCTTCTTTTTGGCTCAATCCTCTTTTTGATCCTCGGAGTTATCGGATTTAGCCTCTCTCGGATGTTTTTACGCCCCATGAACGAAGCGATAGCCCTGCTCGATGATTTTATCAAAGACACCACCCATGAGCTCAATACCCCCGTCAGTGCCATCCTCACCAATATCGAAGCACTCCATGAACAAGAACTTCCCGAAACCGTACAAAAAAAGCTCAAACGGATCGAAATCGCTTCACGCACCATCTCCACCCTCTACGATGACCTAACTTACCTCATCCTCAATCACGATTTAGCGGTAGAGAATAGAGAGCTTAATCTGAGTGATCTTTTACAGGAACGATTGGAGTATTTCCGCCACCGTATTGAGCAAAAAAAGATCACCCTCACCACTCACATCGACCCTGATATCACCTTTTGGATCGATACCACTAAAGCAACTCGAGTTATCGACAATCTCCTCTCCAACGCGATCAAATACAACCGTATAGGTGGTGTTATCTCTATCACCCTACATACTGGTGTGTTGTGCGTCGAAGATAACGGTATCGGCATCCCAACGGAAATGATTGATCGGGTGTTCGAACGCTATACGCGCGCCGATAAAAGTGTGGGGGGATTCGGGATCGGTCTCAATATCGTCGCGATGATTGCCCGTGAATATGATTTGAAAATATCAATTGAATCGGAAGAGAGAGTGGGGACGAAGATTTCTGTAGGATGGTAATTATCCCCGCATATATTACGGGAATAAAAGCGCACAAAATTGTCTACGACAGCTCGCAGTAGCATCGAGTACTCATTTTTATTTAAGCCCTGCGATATGATCAGCAAGTATTTTCATATCACTATCGCTTAAGGCGGCTGTTTGCCCTTTCATCAGAGCACCCATCCCTTTGGTATTGCGCGTTCCCGCTTTATAGCCTTTGAGGGCATCGAGTGTTTTTGCTGAATTCCATCCGGCAATCACTTCCGATTTACCCAAAGCGGCTTTTTCACCTTTAGCACCGTGACACGCCGCACATTTTTGATACAGAGCACCTCCATCAGAAGCACTCAACATAACACTTAAACCCAATAATGCAAGTAACGTTTTCATTTTTTCTCCTTTTTCTAAAAGCTTCTCTTACGAGATTCTCTTTTGATGAGAGCAGTATAAAAAGTGATTGTGAAGTGATTGTGAAAGAATATTAGCGAGCTTCGATTTGTTCAATTAGTCTAAGTGTTTGCTTCTCTTGCTCATACAAAGCAAAATTTTTACGGACATAGGATTGAAGGAGAAGTTTAAGATCGTTATTCCCCTCAAAGTTAAAATCTTGTTGCATCTGCTCAATTAAAAATCGGGCAAAATCTTCCTCGACATCAATGTCATAACGTTTGGCATTGATCGTGAGGGATACTTTGGTTTTCATCCAAGTAAACTTTCAATTTTAGAAACAATCGCTTCGATTTCAATATCTTTGGCAATGAGTTCATCAGCGTACATTTTAATTTCTTCATCTTTAGACGTAAGTGTCTCCTGAAGACGCTGAATTTCTGTCTCTTTACTTTGTTCACTATCGCGAATCAAAGTGCTCTCAGCACGAAGCGTTTCGATCTCTGCTTTGAGTGAATTTTGTTTTTCAATCAAATCAGTAACAACTGCAGTCAATTTTTCGAGTGGAGTAGGATTAAATAGCATGATTAACCTTGGGTGATAGAATCTTCACTATAATTTTAACATAGTTTCGCTCTGGTTCAATACTAATGCTTTCAAATCTAATAATCCGCTATAATTGACCTCAAAATAGTTACTTAAGTATTATCTATTTAACAAATCCAAATAAGGGGATATTATGGCAAAAGGTCAAGATTCAAAAAAAGCAGTTAAAAAAGCACCGACAAAAACGTTAAAAGAAAAACGCACTGACAAAAATTCGAAAAAAAGTTAGGGATTGGGGATAATTCAAAAACTCACCTTAACTCAGCAGCCTATAGGCAGTCATCCTCTTTAAGAAACAGCATTTGCGCTATAATTGCGGATATTTATTATAGGGTCACTCATTGCCGATTTTTAAAGTCCATACCCCCTATCAACCTGCCGGCGATCAGCCTGTTGCTATCGATGCACTTGCATCGGGTATTAAAAACGGTGAGCGCTATGTTTCCCTTGAGGGGGTAACGGGTAGCGGTAAAACCTACACGATGGCAAAGGTGATCGAGAGCGTTCAGCTTCCGACGATCATCATGACCCATAACAAAACTCTCGCGGCACAACTCTACAGTGAGTTTCGCTCGTTTTTCCCTGAAAACCATGTCGAGTATTTCATCAGTTACTACGATTACTATCAACCCGAAGCCTACATCCCCCGCCAAGATCTCTTTATTGAAAAAGACAGCTCGATCAACGATGAGTTGGAGCGTCTACGCCTCTCTGCCACTGCAAACCTCCTCAGTTACGATGATGTTATCGTCGTAGCCTCCGTCTCTGCCAACTACGGTCTCGGTGATCCGGAAGAGTATGAAAAGATGGTGCAGGTCATCGCTATCGGTGATGAGATCAACCAAAAAAAGCTCCTCCTTCGCCTCGTCGAGATGGGATATGCCCGTAACGACACCTATTTCGACGGCGGTCACTTTCGGGTGAACGGCGAAGTGGTCGATATCTATCCCCCGTACTGGCAGGATCAAGCGGTACGGATCGAATTTTTCGGGGATGAAGTGGAGCGTCTGACATTTTTTGAACCCCTCAGCAACACAATGACGGAAAAGCAAGAGACGGTTACGATCTACGCCACCAGTCAGTTTGCGGTAGGACAAGAGAAACTCTCCCGCGCCATCAAGCGGATCGAAGACGAGCTGGGGGAACGACTGGCTGAACTCGATAAACAAGGTAAAATTGTCGAAATGCAGCGGCTCAAACAACGGTGTGAATTTGACCTCGAAATGTTGCAAGCAACGGGAATGTGTAAGGGGGTCGAAAACTACTCCCGCCACCTCACCGATAAACTCCCCGGAGAAGCCCCTTATACCCTGCTTGATTATTTCACCCTCCATCACGATAAGTTCCTGATTATCGTTGATGAGAGCCATGTAAGTCTTCCGCAGTTTCGGGGGATGTTTGCGGGGGATCGAAGCCGTAAAGAGGTACTCGTCGATTATGGTTTCCGCCTCCCGAGTGCCCTCGATAATCGCCCTCTGATGATCGACGAGTTTATGAACAAAGCACCTCATTATATGTTCGTCTCCGCTACCCCTGCCGCACAAGAGATCGATATCAGTACCACGATCGCCCATCAGATTATCCGACCGACGGGGCTACTTGATCCGATCATCACGATAAAACCGAGCGAAAATCAGGTCGAAGATCTGCACGATGAGATCAAAAAAACGGTGGCGTTGGGGGATCGTGTTCTCGTCACCGTACTCACCAAAAAAATGGCGGAAGCGCTGACCAAATACCTCGCCGATTTGGGGATCAAGGTGCAGTATATGCACTCCGAGATCGACGCTATCGAGCGTAATCAGATTATCCGTGGTCTACGTGTCGGGGATTTCGACGTCCTCATCGGGATCAATCTACTGCGTGAGGGGCTTGACCTTCCCGAGGTGAGTCTCGTAGCGATTTTAGATGCCGACAAAGAGGGATTCCTCCGCTCCGAAACCGCCCTCGTTCAAACCATCGGACGCGCCGCGAGGAATGAACACGGACGGGTTATTTTGTACGCCCAAAAGATCACCGGATCGATGGAGCGCGCCATTGCCAAAACAACCGCACGACGGGAAATCCAAGAGGCATTTAACACCGAACACGGCATTACCCCAACCACCACTAAACGTTCACTCGATGAGAACCTCAAACTCGAAGATGTAGGGGATTTGTATAACCGCTCCAAAAAAGCGAAAACCCTCCCTGCAACGGAACGCAAAAAACTGATCGAAGAGCTGAACCTAAAAATGAGAGAAGCGGCGAAAAAACTCGAATTCGAAGAAGCGGCACGGCTTCGTGATGAAATAGCAAAAATAAGGAAATTATGATTTATGGATGATATGTTAAATAACCTCTCGACGTACGGCTACATTGTACTCTTTATCTACTCTCTTGGCGGAGGATTTGTTGCTCTTCTCGGTGCCGGAGTTCTCAGTTTTATGGGTAAAATGGATATTTCCCTCTCTATCGCTATTGCCTTTAGCGCGAACTTTATCGGCGATTCGCTCATGTTTTACATGTCCCGTTACCACAAACGGGAGATGATGGAGTATTTCAAAAAGCACCGTCGTAAACTCGCCTTTTCTCATCTCCTCCTCAAACGCAACGGTTCATGGATCATCGTCATTAAAAAGTTCATTTACGGGCTTAAAACCCTCGTTACCCTTGCCATCGGACTAACTAAATATGACTTTTGGAAATTCAGTGCTTATAATGCACTCGGTGCAGCGATCTGGGCAGTCATTGTCGGTGGGGGAAGTTATATTTTCGGCGGAGCATTGATCAAGGCGTATGACCTGATCTCCGATAAGCCTTATCTCGCACCGATTATGCTTGTTATCATCGGCGGAGCAACGTGGTTTTATCTCTCATCCGCCACGAAGAGAAAGTAAAATCATTCAAACGTTATATGATGGTTATAAAGTTGCTGTTGTATTAAGAAGAGAAAAAGTGGAATATGCCCCGAATGGGGCAAGAGAAGAAAGAGAATCTCTTAGCTGTTACGCTTTTTCATAATCTCATCGGCAACGTTACGTGGAACTTCTTCGTAGTGATCGAATTCCATAGAGTAACTTGCACACTCTCTTTTGCATTTATAGAGGTAAGTGATAAAAGAGTAAACAGTAGCAAAAATACAAGGATAATTTTTTTCATAAATTCATTATAGCGTTGATTAAATAAAACTAGTTATATTCAGTGTACATAATTAGAGATAGCAAATCGGATATAATATTTCCCCCTTGTGCAGGCGAAGTCCCCTTTAGGATGAATGACAACTATAAAAACAGCTTCACAACTCCCCCCGAAACGCACGATCTAAAATCGACGCTTTCAACGCTTTGAGACTCTCCATCTTGTCATGCTGAACTCGTTTCAGCATCTCTATTTTTTCGGATACAGAGTCTAAATAATCTACAACTTTTTGTTGGATTGGAAGTGGTGGGAGTGGAAGTGGTATTGAATTACACTTAGCTTTATTCATGTAAGCCACAGTAGTGATATTTGCTATCTGATACATATAATCTTTTTTTACATACAATGCATACATCAAAAAAGTGTTTAGTAAATTATCTTTACATTGATAAGTATGTAATTGTTGATTAACTACTATTTCAGCATTAGCAATTGCAACAACACCCAAATCTCCAACACAGCTCATTAAAACCGATTCTTTTGGAAATGTTTTAGATTTAACTTCTTCAATATCTTCTCTCGTTAAACCAAAACCTTTTGTTGATTTAGATATCCGTTTGAATAATTTTAAATCATCAGTTGTGATCCATGGAATGTCACCTACAAATTGTTTTGGTTTATTTCTTTGAGGCACAATACAATCAGTCACTTTTCCAACTTCAATTAATCCATACTTCTCTTCCAACTCCCCAAAAACCTCATTCAAAACACTCCCCATAAAAGCATCCGCTTCATCCATATTTTTTTGATGAAGTTCGATGGATTTATCGATTTTGGCAAAGAGTAAATCAAGTTTTGAAACGATTCGTTGTTGTTCTGATGGTGAAGGTAATGGAATTTCAATTTCTTTTAATACTTTGACAGACGCAACATTACTAATCGCTGCACCAGTTGAATTTTCAGATAAAAGATTTTGAAAGAAATTACTTTCCATTAAGAGCTTTAAAAATATACTATCTAGACCTTTATTTGGAGTTAGCATCAAGAGAGCTTGATTTATTATTCCTCTTTGAATATTATTTGGGACTATTGCAACTTTACCAATTGTTCCAGAACAACTCATTATCAAACTATTTGCCTTTAGTTCAAAACGTTTCATTTCTTCGAATTTTTTATCATCAATAAAATATCTAATGTTTTCAAATTGATCATAAATTGCATGACTTTGTTCATACACAGCAAAGCCACTTTCTTTAAAAACATCCTTTTTTAAACTTCCACCGAATGGACCTCTAACAAAATTACAAAGATCACCTAATTTCTTAAGCTCCCATCCATCAGGAAGATCATACAACTCACTCATTATTGCTACTTGCATTATTTATTTTATTTGTTGTATAATTGCTATTACAATTTCCTTCGGGATCGCTCTTCTTTACGGAAGAGCAAAAATCTTCCCCAAAAATCAAATCATGAAGTTTCATTTTTAAATTCTCAAAATCACACTTGTTTATCATCCCCATTTTTTTCATTAATCTTTTGTTGCTGTATAGTTTATGTTGAACCAACAGTGCTGTGCTTGTTTTATTATCTAAAGCAAATGAGAAATAGAAACTTCCCTCTCGTGCAGTCGTAGAGAGTGGCACTCCCAAAAACATATCATTGGTATATTTCTTTACTACCAAAATCGGTCGTTGAAACTCATTTCCTTTGCCGTTTTGTTCAAATCCTATATTTTCACCGATTCTAGTCCAAAAAATATCTCTCTCTTTAAAATAGACTTTTTCGGATATGTACTCAGTCTCTTTTTTAATTTCATTCCATTCATTAAACTTTTTCATTGAATGTTTTTTCCCATCAATATCGCTTCAATCTCATTCATCAAATCATTAATCTCTTCATTGTTGAGTTTTATATTTTCGACCAACTCTATAGGTGATTTATGTTCTATCGTTTCGTTTCGATTAGGATTTTTTGCAGATATGTCAAAGTCTTTAATATCATGAACATTTACTATCCAACTGTTCTCCGTGATCGTTCTCTCTTTCCATACGGATAAAAATTCGGTGAAGTGATCATAGGTAATAGGCTTGTTCTTGGTCAGTTTTGAGCTTGGATTAACCTCATAATAAAATATATCCGATGTTGAGCCGTTTCTATCGAAAAAGATAACATTCGTTTTAACGCCACTGTAGGGCAAAAACACGCCTGATGGCAAACTAAGTATAGTATGAACGTTAAAACGCTCTAAAAGCTCTTTTTTGAGTGCTTGGAACGCATTATTGGTTTGAAACAGTACACCCTCTGGGATTACCACCCCACATCGTCCATTTACTTTTAGAGAGTTCATCATGTGTTGGAGAAATAGTAGCTCTGTAGCATTGGATTTGATAGGGAAATTTTGTTGGATTTGCTCTTTTTCTTTTCCACCGAAAGGGGGATTGGCGAGAATAATATCGTAACGATCTTTTTCTTCTAGCCCTCTGATATCTTTGGTCAGGGTATTGGTTTTAGAGATATTGGGTGATTCGATACCGTGCAAGATCATATTCATAACACCCATGACATAGGACAATGGTGTTTTCTCATTTCCGAAAAAGGTATCTTCGCTCAAAAACTTGAGCGGATTGACAGATATGTCACGTTGTTTGTTCTCTTTTGCATCTATGTAGCGGATATGGTTATACGCTTCGATTAGGAATCCACAACTCCCCACTGCGGGATCGTAGATTGTTTGCCCGATTACTGGGTTAACCACATCGGTCATTACTTTGATAAGTGGACGAGGAGTATAAAACTCCCCACTGTTTCCCCCGTCACTTCCCATATCTTTGAGCAGTTTTTCGTAGATGATAGAGAGTTGAAAAAGATCGGATTGGTTGTGGAAGTCTAACTCATCGATGATATCCAATATCTCTCTGATGGTATGACCATTTGCGATACGGTTATCCAAATATTCAAAAATTGCACCGATTTTATATTTGATCGATTTTGGGTCTTCGGTGATATTTTTAAATCCCTTGAGATACGGAAACAGCTCTTTGTTTACAAAATCCAGTAGATCGGCTCCACTTTTAGCATTGATAAGATCGATTTTCCCATTGATCTTCGGAACCGCCCAATTGCTCCATTTGAATTTGTCATCTAAAATAGTGTTATAGTCTTTACCGATCAGTAATGCTTCATCCGCTTTTGAATCTTCAAAATCATTGAGAAATTTTAAAAATAGTATCCAACTGATTTGCTCGGTATAGTGCATCGCACCGCTAATACCGTCATCCCGTCTAAGGATGTCGGTTATTCGATTTATTTTTGATTCCAAAGTTACTCCGATAAATCTATTTTTTCTTTTATTTCCAAAACTTTATACAGTTTCGGAATTTTATTGTTATATTGAACTTCTAAATCAACAACAAATCCATAATGATATGGACTATCTAATATAATTTGCTTAATTTCTTCATTTGCAAATTTTGTAATTATTTCATCAGTTGATATATACTCACAAACTGATTTATTTCCCTTATCCTTATTATCTGCCCTCGTTTGCACGAATCTAATTAATCTGTCTTCAAAATTATTAATTAATTCTTCTGAGATGATCTTTTTATCATTTTTCTTATCGCTTATAAATTTTTCTGTTTTTCTTTGAATAACTTCTGCCTCATTTGAATTTATTGTAAGTGATTTATTTACATCCGTACCAATAACTATTGTGCAGTTATTGAAGGTATTATTCGTTATTGGTTTTATGATATTTTGAAAATTTTGTGCGTTATCTATTGATATGTTGGTGCTTTCATCTTTTGATTCTTCTTTACCAAAAAATTCTTTTAATGATAGAAAGTGTTTTATAACTTCTTCTGTGTGATTAGCTTCCATAAAAATTGGAAGTAATGGTGCGGCAATCATTTGAATAAAATCAAATTCATAACTACCTTTTCTAACTTCACTAATCATAACATCTGTATTATGAATTGGTGTAGAACTTTTGATTTCATCTGCCAATGAATTAAGACTTTTTGTTAATTCATATACACTGATTGGATTATCTGATTTGATTTTATATGTTAGTTTGTCACCAATTTTTTGTGATTTCATCTATAAATCTCTTTCTGTAATTCAAAATATTCATTCAGCATCTGAGGTATTCCACCAAAATTGGCTGCACGCTCATTCATCATCACCCCTCATTAACTCCAACTCCAAAACATCCCTCTCTATCTCCGCCTGAAAAAGACTTCTTCCTTGACAAAGTTGACGTGTAGCAGTATAATTTTGGTCTAATTCCCTGCTTGTCAGGACTATCCCCGATTTTTCGGGGAGAACATTACACATCAAATAATCCTTTAAACTTCATCTTTAGATTCCCAAAATCTTCTATCGACATTTTTCCTATTTTTCTATCAAGTCTTTTTGCGTCAAATAATCTCCCTTGCACTATCAAAGCGGTACTTGGTTTGTCCTCTAAAAAGGTAAATTCAAAAAACCAATTTCCCTCTTTTTGTTGCGTCGATAGGGGTATTCCAAAAAACATCGTGTTTGAAAATTTCTTGAATATAAGTAAGGGTCTCATAAAATCTTCCCCTTTTCCATTTTGCTCAAAACCAATATTTTCGCCAATATTTGCCCAATAAATTTCTCTTTGTCGTATGTGGGGTATTGTTTCTTTAACGTTTATTTTCTTTTTGACTTCATTCCATTCATTGAACTTTTTCATCTATAAATCTCTTTCTGCAACTCTAAATACTCATTCCCCATCTGAGGTATCCCACCAAAGTTTGATGCAACTTCTCTGATCGTTCCCAATCCACTCAAATCCACCAATTTACCCAACTTATCATCATCCAACTCTTTCACACCGTCTTTACGGTATCTATCCAATATAAATTCGATAAACTGTTTTGCTTTTTCATTGTGATATTTCTCTACGAAATCAGAGTTCTCAACCGCTATCACTCGCTCATTACGGCTTTTGATATCCATGTTGAATGACAGATGTGCCAGTACGTCATAGATATCACTTTCGGTCGCTTCAAATATCTGTTTTAGATCATCGAGCTGAGATTCATCGATATTCATCTCTTTGAGTTTAACCAGTAAGTCTTTACGGTTTTTCGGATTGCTCCATATCTCTCTTAAGCCCTCTTCATCGTTGTAAAATTTCCCCAATACACCGATCAGTAATTCCAAATAATCTTCGGTTTTGAGAGGGATACCATCTTCACCGACATAGGTTGTTTCGATGTTGATGACTTTGAGTTTTTTACCTCGGATATCGATGGTCACTTTTTCTTTGTAATTTTGATGCTCCATAGATTCTGAATCAAGTTCAGAATGACGGGTATTATCATCGTGCTCTAACGTTTCTTTGTCATCCCGAACTTGATTCGGGATCTCTTTTGCTTCTATGGGCAGGTCTTCTCCATCCCATTTAGGATCATAAAACAGATTCGTAGCCCCTACGAAATCAATAATCGTAAAAAAATCTTTCCCCTCGTAAACCCTCGTACCTCGTCCGATAATCTGTTTAAACTCAGTCATCGAGCGAATCGGTGCGGTGAGTACAACGTTGCGGACGTTTTTAGCATCGACACCCGTCGTTAACATCTTGGAAGAGGTGAGGATGGTGGGGATATCTCTATCATTGTTTTGAAACATCTCTAAAAACTCTCTCCCTCTGTCACCCTCATCCGATGTAACTCTGACACAATAGTTATTGTCTTTGATCGTTTTAAACTTATCGATGGCGATTTTCATATCGGAGGCGTGGGATTGGTTTACGCAAAAAATGATGGTTTTATCGAGAGGATTCATATTTTCTAAAATCGTTTTGGCTAGCAATTCGGTTCGTTTAGGGATGAGTATCTGCTTTTCAAACTGCTCTAGTTTGATGATGTTCTCTTCTAATTCACCCGTGATAATGTCATTCGGATCAAATCGGTACTCATCGATGTTGGTTTGTATCCGCTTTACTTTGTACGGTGTGAGAAATCCATCATTAATCCCGTCTTTGAGAGAGTACTCATAGATTGGGTCGCCAAAATATTTGTACGTGTCTCCGTTGTCATCACGTTTAGGGGTGGCGGTAAGTCCTAAATGGACCGCACTATCAAAATGTTCCAGTATCTTTCGCCAACTGCTCTCATCGTTTGCACTTCCCCTATGACACTCATCTATCACAACCAAATCAAAAAACTCTTTTGGATAATGTCGGTAATAGCCGCTTACATCATCTTCACTCTCTTCTTGAGATATTTCTCCTCTGTTTTTATTATCCGCGATGGATTGGTATATTGCAAAAAATATATTTCCGGCTGTAGGAATTTTCCCATTTCGTTTTTTTATCTCTTTACCTGTGATTTCAACCACATCTTTTTCCATAGGGTTAAATTCATTCATCGCCTGTGATTTAAGTACATTTCTATCGGCTAAAAAAAGTATTTTCGGTCGTCTATCACTCCCCTCTTTGTTCCACTTAGAAGCAAAAAGTCTATAAACGATTTGAAAAGATATATTTGTTTTTCCTGTTCCTGTTGCTAGTGTTAGCAAAATTCTGTTTTGATTATTTGCTATCGCTTCGATTGTTTTTTGAACGGCGATTTGTTGATAAAACCGTGGTTTTTTATCACTTATGAAAAATGGTTGAGTGATGATAGTCTCTTTTTTGGGTTCGATTTTTCCAAATTTACGCTCAAAAAGTTCTTGCGGAGAGGGGAAAGATTCTACAAATTGCCCTTGAGCACTTTGCAAAGAGTGCTCATAAATCGTGTGTCCGTTCGTGGTGTATACGTAATCGATATGGAGTTTTTCAGCATAGTTGATCGATTGTTGCAATCCATCCAGTGTGTCTTTGTTTTCGGCTTTGGCTTCGATGATGGCTAGGTTGGTATTTTTGTAGGTGAGGAGGTAATCGACAAAATATTGTTTGCCCCTTTTATTACCAATGAGTTTACGTCCGTCTGTAAAGTAATACTCCCTAACGATATGAGATTCACTCCATCCGCTCTCTTTGATTTTCGGGTCAATGAGTTTTGAACGAGTATCTGATTCAGAGAGTGCCATTATCGATTCCACTGCATAAATTATAAGTAATCACTATTTTAGCCAAAATAATGTCAATTCAGAGTTTAAATCATCAATATTTCAAAATAAAGAATAACTATAGCTGTATAAATAGAAAAAAGGGGGGGAAGGGGGAAGATGCCCCGAAGGGCAAGATGAGAAAGAGAATCTCTTAGCTGTTACGCTTTTTGATAATCTCTTCGGCAACGTTACGTGGAACTTCTTCGTAATGATCGAATTCCATAGAGTAACTTGCACGTCCTTGAGTTGCTGAACGAAGGTCAGTTGAGTAACCGAACATTTCAGACAATGGTACGAACGCGTCAACAATTTTGTTACCAGAACGGTCACCCATGTTGTTAACTTGTCCGCGACGACGGTTAAGGTCACCGATAACGTCACCCATGAAGTTCTCAGGAACTTCAACTTCGACTTTCATCATAGGTTCAAGGATAGCTGGGTTAGCTTTACGACAACCCTCTTTGAATCCCATAGAAGCAGCGAGTTTAAACGCCATCTCATTCGAGTCAACCTCATGGTATGAACCATCGTACAATGCAACTTCAACGTCCTCAATCGGATAACCGGCAAGGATACCTTTTTGCATAGCTTCTTTACACCCTTTTTCAACAGCAGGAACGTATTCTTTAGGAATAACCCCACCTTTGATTTCGTTGTGGAAGATATAACCAGTACCAGGTACGCCCGGCTTGATACGGAGATATACGTGACCGAATTGTCCACGTCCACCTGATTGTTTCGCGTATTTGTACTCTTGGTTAACTTCTGCACGGATTGACTCACGGTATGCAACTTGAGGTGCACCGACTTCCGCTTCAACTTTGAACTCACGGAACATACGGTCAACAAGAATCTCAAGGTGAAGTTCACCCATACCAGAGATAATTGTTTGACCTGTTTCTTCGTCTGTGTGAACACGGAAAGATGGATCTTCTGCCGCTAGTTTTGCTAACGCGATACCCATTTTTTCTTGGTCTACTTTAGTTTTAGGCTCAACCGCAACCGAGATAACCGGCTCAGGGAAGTGCATGCGCTCTAATACTAGACGTTCGCGCTCATCACAAAGTGTATCACCGGTAGTTGTGTCTTTAAGACCTACAACCGCTCCGATTTCACCTGCGTAGAGAGATTTGATCTCTTCACGTTTGTTAGCGTGCATTTTAACGATACGTCCGATACGCTCTTTTTTACCTTTGATGGTGTTATAAGCATACGTACCTGATTCAAGAACACCACGGTAAACACGTACGAAAGTGAGCTGTCCAACGAATGGGTCAGTCATAATTTTGAACGCAAGACCAGCAAATGGAGCATCGTCTGTTGATTCAACATCAACTTCAACCTCTTCATCATCTTCCATAGTCCCTTTGATAGCCGCAACTTCCAAAGGTGATGGTAGGTAATCAACAACCGCGTCAAGAAGAGTTTGTACCCCTTTGTTTTTAAACGCAGTTCCACATGTCATAGGAATGATTTCCATTTTAAGACATCCGGCTTTAATCCCGCGCATGATCTCTTCGTTGCTAAGTTCACCCTCTTCGAAGAATTTCTCCATCAAAGAATCGTCACCCTCAGCAGCCGCTTCCATCAATTGAGCGCGGTATTTGTTCGAAATTTCAACCATATCAGCAGGAATTTCTGCTTCATGGTAGTTTGAACCCATCGCAGCATCTTCATCCCAAAGAATAGCTTTCATTTTAACGAGATCGATGATCCCTTTAAATTGATCTTCAGCACCGATAGGGAGTTGAATCGCGATTGGATTCGCTTTGAGACGTGCACGGATTTGCTCTTCTACGTTGTAGAAATCAGCTCCCGTACGGTCCATTTTGTTAACGAAAACCATACGAGGAACCCCGTAACGGTTTGCTTGACGCCATACTGTTTCTGATTGTGGTTGAACCCCACCAACTGCACAGAATACCGCTACAGCACCATCAAGTACACGCATAGAACGCTCAACTTCAATGGTGAAGTCAACGTGGCCCGGAGTATCGATGATATTGATTTGTTTGCCGGCCCATTCACAGGTTGTCGCCGCAGAGGTAATAGTAATACCACGCTCTTGCTCTTGCTCCATCCAGTCCATAGTTGCAGCACCTTCGTGAACTTCACCGATTTTGTGTGATACACCGGTGTAGAACAAGATACGCTCAGTTGTGGTCGTTTTACCCGCGTCAATGTGAGCGGCGATACCGATGTTTCTTACGTCTTCAAGTTTATGGGATCTTGCCATGAAATAGCCCTTAATAGAGTTTATAGTAGATAGGGGAATGATAACCCGAGAGGGTCATCAAAAGGTTACAAATCTTACCAGCGATAATGAGCGAACGCTTTATTCGCTTCAGCCATTTTGTAAGTATCTTCTTTACGTTTGAATGCTGTACCTTTGTCGTTTGCAGCATCTGATAATTCATTTGCCAAACGCTCTGCCATAGTACGCTCGTTACGTTTGCGTGCCGCATCGGTTAACCAGCGGATTGCAAGAGATAGTTGACGTACAGGACGAACTTCTACTGGAACTTGGTAGGTCGCTCCACCCACACGGCGGCTTTTTACTTCGATAA
>Ga0209467_1000660_pt1 | contig 40950 bp, 37 predicted proteins | sample Higcelwee11metaG_FD_187175 | JGI IMG/M metagenome (GOLD analysis project Ga0209467, IMG submission 187175) | Freshwater pond sediment microbial communities from the University of Edinburgh, under environmental carbon perturbations - High... | ecosystem: Environmental > Aquatic > Freshwater >... | reverse complement strand
TAGTCCTGTCGCCGTAGCGAAACCACTGTTACTGATCAAATAGTCCGTATAAAGTTCAAGGTAGTCTGTTTTCATGCTCTATAAAAGCATATTGTGTGCCTTGATAGTTTTTACTGCGTAAGGTCAGTTAATAAGGGAAATTTTATCGTAATCGTCGTTTCATTATTGCAACTGGATATATCAAGTTTTCCGTGACAATGTTCTTCAACAATCGTTTTAGACATATAAAGACCCAAACCTGTCCCATAAGAGTGACCTTTCGTCGTAAAATAAGGGACAAATATTTTTCCAAGCACATTTTCAGAAATGCCCCCTGCGTTGTCTTTAATGACAATTATTCCAAAATTTTTATCTTGATCAACTTCAATATTTATTTGGCGGTTGTGAATATTATTCTCTTCAAAAGCATCAAACGAGTTTTTAAGTAATGTTATGAGAACCTGTAAAACTTCATTTCTATAAATTTTGACTATAGAGGGAAAACGGACTATTTTTTGGATAGTAACACCTTTACTCTTCATTGTATGATCAATCAGATCTAAGGTATGTACGATTAAATCTGATAATTGAATCGTCTCCAAAGGTTTATCAGGGCGAAAAAAGTCTCTATAATCTGTAATTGTTTGAGAAAGATGAAGACTTTGTTGTTCAATTTTTATCATAGAGTCTAAAAGATTACTATCTTCATCATCTTTCATCATCTCTTTGAGGCGTAATTGTGATGCAATCGCATTAATAATCGCCAATGGCTGACGCCATTGATGGGCAATCATCGAGATCATTTCCCCCATTTGTGCTTGACGAGTGTGCATTTTGAAAATTTTTTCTTCTTCTAGTTTTTGGGTGATATCACGAGTGAGCATAATGAGTTTATCTGCATTATTTCCATATGTCGCTAATGTGATTTCGAGGACTTTGCTCATTTTGACATTTTCATGCAAAATCAACGTACATTGTTCTCGAATAGCATGACCTTGATATGCGTTGCTCAAATGAGTTTCAAAACTTTCAATACTACATTCTATCGTTCGAGTCGAATCGATGATATTGGTTCCGATAAATTTTTCTTCAGTGGTTTCAAAGAGCGAGAGAGCAGTCTCATTACAATCAATGACGCTATTATTTTCGAGGATTAAAATCCCTTTGTCTATTGATGAAACAATCGTGCGATAAAACTGTTCACTTTCAATCAATTGCAACTGAGCATTTCTAACCTCTGTTATATCTTGAACCGTACCGATTGAGTATAAAGGTTTTCCATCTTCATCAAAGGTAGTTTTGCATTGTTCCATAACATATTTAATTCTTCCATCGTTCATTAATAGTCTATGGATAATTTTATAGTTTTCTCGTATTTCTAATGAGCGAATGTATGTAGTATGTACGATTTCTCTATCATCAGGATGAATCCTAGCTACAAAAGCTTCATACGTCGCTTCAAATTGTTTTTGATCAATTTCAAAAATATTAAAAATCTCATCTGACCATGCAAGTTTATTTTCAAGAATATTCAATGACCAATTTCCTAATTTAGCAATCTGTTCTGCTTTTTTTAGATTATCGTTGATCTCTTTGTACTTTTGATTGGAAAATTTTAAATCATTAAGTGCTTTATTTTTTTCATATTCTAAATGTTTTTGTTCGTTGATATCGGCTATGACGGAAATAAAATACGCAACCTCACCTTTCTCATCCCGTACAACAGATGCACTCAATTGAGCCCAGGTAGGTGTTCCATCTTTACGAATATATCTTTTTTCAATAGTGAAAGTGTTATCTAACCCTTCATAGAGCTTTTTGGTATGAAAGAGATCAAATTCTAAATCATCTTTGTATGTTATATCTTGAAATGTAAGGGACAATAACTCTTCACGACTGTACCCTAGAAAATTGCACAGTTGTTGATTGACACGAATCCATTTTCCGCTTGCATCGAGATGAGCTATCCCAATTGCGGCTTTTTCAAATGTCAATTCAAATATATTAGAGTCCATTATTGTCCTAAAAATCATATTTATACATGATTAGAGTTTATTATATATCTACTTTTGTAAAGTTGAACAAAAGTACATTATTGAGAATGATAAAGGGGAGATATTAAAGAATAAATGATTCGTTACGAAGATAAAACTATACTTGACCCCAAAAGGTCAAGAAAATAGTTATGAGCAGTGCCCGCCACCGCAGCATTGTGAAGCTTCTTCAACTTCAACTTCTACTGGAGTTGATTCCCACACACCGTGTTTAGTGCAGTAACCGTGTGCTACAAGGGTCAATTTTTTACCCATAGGGACGATGTTGAATGTTACTTCCGCATGGTTTTTCTCATTTCCGAGTGTACCAGGGACGAAATCAGCACGTGCAAGTAACGTCTCACCGTTGTACAATGCGATGTTAGCGATAAAATGATCGAAATCATCCGGATGAGAATATTCATTTCCCATTTTTACGGTAACGGCAAATTTTTCACCTTTTTTAGCGTTTGCTGCACAGTGGATAAACGGTGAGTGACGATCGATATAATCTTTTTTCGCTTCACGATCTACAGTGCTGATGTCGACGTAACGGTTGATTGTTGGCATGTTGGTTCCTTGTTGAGTTTAATTATGATTGGGGTATTGTACTCCCCTAAACTTTTAACTTCTTCTAAATCAGATATTTTATCTCTGAATTAATTTTTTCCAAAGCAACCATCATCCAACAGCATTTTTTAACCATCCAATCGGTAAAATCAGGATAATTTAGATTTGGGTGAGTAGGATAGGGATGGGATACGAGCATTTGAGTAATGATGAGCTCATCGAGATTATTAAAAAGCAAAATGATGAATTAAAGCGTAAAAAATACGGACTTGTATGGGAGTCTGAACGTGAAAATGAAAAAGTCGTTCTCGACTGCGCCTATCATCTCCCCATCCTCAAATGTGTCGACGATAAAACGATCACTACCGATACGAGTGAAGATAATATTCTCATCGAAGGGGATAACTACCATGCCCTCAGTGTCCTCAGTTATACCCACAAAGAAAAAATAGACGTTATTTACATCGATCCGCCGTACAATACAGGTGAAAATGACTTTAAGTATAACGATAAATATGTAGAAGAAGAGGATAAATATAAACATAGTAAGTGGCTCAATTTTATGGAAAAAAGGTTGAATGTTGCTAAAGATCTTCTCGCTAAAAAGGGAGTTATTATTGTTCATATAGATGAACATGAAGCCAGCGGATTACACCTTTTAATCTCACGAATTTTTGGAGAAGAAAACAATCTGGGTACAATTATTTGGAATAAGAAAAATCCAAAAGGAGATAGCAAAGGTGTCTCCGCTATGCATGAAACTATTTTATGTTTTGCAAAAAATAAATCAGAATTTTTAGCAGTAGAAAATGTATTAAAGCGTAAAAAGGCTAATGCAGAGAAAATTTTGAAAAAAGCTTCTCAACTCTTTAAAAAATTAGGGAAAACAGCTATTCCGGATGAAATCAAAGAAGTGATAAAACCATTTGATTTTTCGAAAGAAATCTTAAATGATTTTAATGTTACGTACGATTTGGAATTGATCAATAAAGAGTTTCAAAATTGGCTAAGTCGACAGGATTTTTCAAACGGTGAAAAAGCTTACAAATTTATCGATCAAAAAGGGAAAGTCTACCGTGGTGTGTCAATGGCATGGCCGAATAAAAAACAAGCTCCCGATGAATATTTTATTCCTTTGATTCATCCTGTAACACAACTGCCTTGCCCCGTTCCCCAACGGGGATGGAGAAATCCTCCTGCAACTATGCAAAAGTTCTTAGAACAAAATCTTATTTTGTTTGGTGACGATGAAACAAAGCAACCAGAGCGTAAATATCAACTAGAAGACAATATGGATGAAAATACAAGTTCTGTTTATGAAAACGGACTAAGTGATGATGACTTTTTTACCGATATTGACATAGCATTTCCTTATCCTAAGCCTGTAAGTGCATCAAAGTATCTTTTATCCTCTATTTATCCACAAGCTAATCTTATTTTGGATTTCTTTGCGGGAAGTGGTACCACAGGTCATGCTGTATTAGACCTCAATGCCCAAGATGGCAGAAATCGCCGTTTTATCCTCTGTACCAACAACGAAAACGGTATTTGCGAAAACGTTACCCATCCGAGGCTCAAAAAAGTGATTCGCGGGTATTCAAAAAGCGGTAACGGGGAAATGGTTGATGGACTCGGCGGCAATCTCCGTTATTTCAAAACCGCACTCCTCAAAAAAAGCAAAAGTATAAAAGCTCTCAAAAACCAATTAACCCGTGAATGTATCGAGATGCTTTGTGTCAAAGAAAACATCTATAATCTTACAAAAAAGACCAAAGAGTACAAAATTTTTCTCTCCAATGACGAGAGCAAATCATTATGCGTCTATTTCGATACGACGAACAAAGGATTCAGCCTATTTGTCGATGAACTCAAAATGATACAAACTCCGAAATCGGTCTATGTCTTTTCTAATTCGCTTCAAGTCGATCCTATGCTTTTTATCGGTGTTAAAAATTTTACCCTCGAAGCGATACCGCAAAAAATCCTCGATGTGTACAAGCGGCTGGTCAAACTTAATATCCCTCTTAATCCTGAGATGCTCTATCTCGATTTCGACAAAGCGCGAAAAAGAGTTTTTGAGGAAAAAGACAAAGACGACGGAGCGCGACTTCTTCGTGTGATTCTTGAAAAAACAATCGAGAAAATCGCTTCTTCGCAAGGGATAAATATCACCGAATTTACTGAACTCTCCAGACTGAACGATCATCTCAAACAGCGGGAGATTTTTACCAAAGTGCTTTGGGAAGAGAACAAAACCTACATCGCCATCGGTAATCATGCCGCGCATGGCGATCACGACGAATACGATTACAAACAAGTCGAAAATTTTTATCGACATATCCAAAATCTCATTGACACGTTTATAGGATGACCCAATGGCAACGAAAATACTGAAACGCTATCAAGAAAAAGCGGTAGAAAAACTCACCAACTATGCCAAAGAGTTGTTGGATTCAAAAAAAGCGAAAAAAACAATTATTTTTCAATCCCCTACGGGAAGCGGAAAAACATTTATGATGAGCGCGTTTATCGAAGAGCTGATCAGCGAACGGGAAGATTTGGATCTATGCTTTTTATGGATCAGTATTGGAAGCGGTAAATTGCATGAACAAAGCTATCGAAGTCTTAAGCGAGAGTTTGGATATTTTCCGGTTGTTCATCTCCTCGAAGAGGAGTTTTTCGGACATAAAGAGGCGATAGAAAAAAATGAAGTGGTCGTAGTAAACTGGGACAAACTGAACCAAAAAGACGCTAAAACGGGTGAGTGGAAAAATTCTCTGATGAAAGATAGCGAAACGTGGAATTTTCGCGAAGTGCTTGCTAATACACGAGAACAGGGAAAAGTCATCCTTATCATCGATGAGAGCCATACCAATTCGACGGGTGAGAGAGCATTGGAGCTTCGTGATAAAATCATCAAAGCCGATCTCACGATTGAAATGAGTGCCACTCCCGTAATCAGTGAAAATGAATACGACGAACGGGTAAAAGTCAATGCCGAAGATGTCATAGAAGAGGGAATGATCAAAAAAGAGATCATTATCAATGATGGACTTTTAAAATTCGACGATGATGAGGCTTCCTCGGAGGAGATGATCCTAAAAGCGGCGTATTCCAAGCGGTTGGAATTAGCTAATCTATACAAAGCGTCCGAGCTAAACGTCAATCCGATGGTACTGATACAGCTTCCAAGTGGTGACAAAGGGGAAGCGAAACTCGAATCGGTTCAGGCTTTTTTAGCGGGATTTAACATTACGACCGATAACGGAAAATTAGCCATTTGGCTCAGTGAAGAAAAAATCAATTTGGAACTTTTGCACCGTAACGATAATGAAGTCGAATACCTGATTTTTAAACAAGCGATTGGTACGGGATGGGACTGCCCGAGAGCACAAATACTAGTTCGTTTCAGAGAGGTCAAGAGTTTGACATTCAATATCCAAACGGTTGGGCGAGTTCTACGTATGCCTGAGGGGCGACACTATGAAAACGACATTCTCAATAAAGCGTACGTGTATGTCAATACGGTAACATTTAACATTACTAAAGAGGTCTCAAATCCAAATATTATCAAAAGTTTATTATCAACTCGTAAAGAGATATACGGAGAGTTAAAACTGCGATCCTATTATCGTAATCGGATCGATTACGGTGACATTACCAGCAGTATCGAAGATGTTTTGATTGGAACTTTCAACAACTATTTCGGATTAAGCGATTATGAGATATTGGATACGAATAAAAAAATCATCTCTCAAAAAATCGATATGGATGTTGAGGGTGTAACCGATGATATCATGTTTGATACCAAAATTAAAGCTGAAATTTTTGATTATCTTGACCACCAAACGGTGACAGCAGATAATATTTTACGCGCACGTTATGATGAGGGAGATATTGATTATCTATTTGATGATGTTATTCGTCAAAATCTGAACGGTTATGCCCCCAAACGTTCCATGGGGATTGTTGAAAATGCTATCTACGCATGGTTTAAATATTATCTAAATATGAGTATTTTTGAAGGCGATAATCAAATCAAAATTATGACCATCGTATTGCGTAATCGACGAGTTTTTTCCGAATTGATTGATCAGACGATTAAAGCATATAAACCAACCAAAGAAGAAGAGATTGCTAAAAAAATACAAGAAATAGAAGTTTGGAATGATGTTTGGGAAATTGCATCTGAGAGACGATATAACCCAACCACTTATACAAAATATGACTATGCTTTAAGCCTATATGAACCGTGTTATCTGAGTTTTGATAGTCAAATTGAGCACGATTTTATCGATTATTTGGAAAACGAAAAAGTTCTTTGGTGGTGGCAAAACGGAAGTGAACACATGGCACTCAACTTCGGTATTAAATACGGTGTAGACAAAACGTTTCAACCCGATTTTATTGTCGCTTTTTGTGATGGGCGTATAGGGCTTTTCGATACAAAAGCCGCAGGGTATCAAGAGGAAGACAATTCTCAGAAAAGCGATGCTCTACAAAATTATATAAATGAAGAAAATCGTAAAGAAAAAAATCTATTTGGCGGTCTTGTCATAAAAGATGGAGAGCATTTCAGAATTTACACTTCGATTGGGTACAATTCGTTTCTTAAAAATCCCGATAAATGGGACTATTTTTCAAAAATTATTGAATAGTATTAATAAAAGGACATATATGTTAAAACCTCTTTTGATTGAAATCGGTGTCGAAGAACTCCCTGCGGTTCCCCTCCTCAAAGAACTTGCAGAAATCGAGAAAAAATGGGTAGCCGTTTTGGAAAAAAATGCCCTTATCGGGGAATTTGAGTTCTACTACACACCGCGCCGTTTGGTACTATGGCACCGCGAGTTCAAAACACGCCAAGACGACCGCGTCGAAGAGTTCTTCGGAGCACCTGTAGAGATTGCGATCAAAGACGGAGTTCCAACCCCTGCGGCTTTGGGTTTTGCCAAAAAATGCGGCGTAGAGTTCGACCAGATTAGTCGAGCCGAAAAGGGGGGCAAAGAGGTCCTCTATTTCAGTAAAACCATTGCGGGACAAGAGAGCACTGAAATCTTAGGAGAGATGATCGATACGTGGATCAAAAGTCTAAGTTTCGGTAAATCGATGCGTTGGGGTTCAAGCCATGAGAGCTTTATCCGTCCGATCCGTTGGGTAAATGTCACCCTCGGCGAAACACTCGTCGATGTGGAACTCTTCGGTGTCCGTTCCGCTTCTGAAACTTACGTTCATCGTATCAGCCACTTCGAAGCCAAAAAAGTAAACTCTATCCATCACTATTTCGATCTCCTCAAAGAGGGTTCCGTCGATCTTTATCCGCAAAGCCGCCGCGAATCGATCTTGGCGAACTTCGCTGCACTCGAACGTGAGCACGGCATTAAAATCGAAATCGACGAAGATTTACTCGATGAAGTTGTTGCCATCACGGAACACCCGACACCGCTTTTGGGAAGTTTTGATGAGAGTTTTCTCGAACTCCCACCTGAGGTTATCATCACCTCGATGAAAGAGCATCAACGTTATTTCCCTGTGTTCAAAGAGGGAAAACTCATCAACGCATTCATTGTGGTTTCCAATGCTCTCACCGATGATTTCAGTCATGTCATAGAGGGAAATCAACGGGTTCTCCGTCCGCGCCTCTCCGATGCACTTTTCTTTTACCGTAACGACCTCAAAAAAGGTTTGAGTACCGCAGGGCTAGAAAAAGTCGTCTTTATGAACGGTTTAGGGACGTTAGCGGAAAAAATCAAACGTGAAAAAGTGGTCGCATCGACCATCGCCAATCTCATATATGATAATATCAATCCTGACCATTTGGATCGTGCGATGGAGTTGGCAAAAGCCGACTTGATGTCTGAGATGGTCTATGAGTTTACCGAGCTACAGGGGCTTATGGGGTATTACTACGCACTAGCTCTGGGCGAATCTGCTGAAGTAGCCACGGCGATTAAAGAGCAGTATCTCCCAACAGGGGAGGAGAGTGCACTCCCATCTACCATCCTCAGCGCTATCGTTGCCATGTCGATGAAACTCGATACCCTCATCGGTATGTTCAGCATCGGTGAGATCCCGACAGGTTCACGCGATCCATTCGCCCTTCGCCGCGCCGTCAACGGGATTATCAAAATTTCCGTAGCGCACCAAATCCCTCTCAACTTCTCTACCTTGATCGATCAACTCTCAGATCTTTATCCCCAAGGGAAAGAGTACAAAAAGAACATTGAGACCTTTATCATCGAACGTCTCGCAGGTGCCTATGTCGGTGTTAATCCATCAGTTATCCAATCAGTTGTGGTAAAAGAGCTAATTGATATTGATCTTGATATTCTTGAAATTGACCGTAAAATTCGTGCCGTTAATACTTTTGTTTCATCAGCTTCGTTTGTTGAAATATTTCAGACTTTTAAACGTGTTGGTAACATTTTAAAAGATAAACCTACGTTGAGTGATTATTGGCCAAATGAGAATCTCTTAGTAGAAGAAGCAGAAAAAGTGCTTTATAATAAATCGATTTATATAATCAGGACTAAACATGAGACCTATGAAGAACGTTTAGATGCTCTATTCTCTCTAAAAGAATTTATTGATACTTTTTTTAATCAAGTAAGGGTTAATGACGATAATATAGAACGTCAAGATAACCGAAAAATGCTGGTTGGAATGATTTATCGAGAGATATATAAAATTGCCGACATCAAAAACATCACCATCTGATGCCGTCGTTATTCCCGATGTGATCGGGAATCCACTTTCTATCAACTTCATGTTATACTTTCTACAAAATTAGTGGGAGGAACATATAATGTCTGAAAGCACCGTTATTGAAACGCTCAAACAGATCAAAGAACGTTACCACCTCCCGGAACTTTATCTCTTCGGCTCATATGCGAAACATACCAACCATACTGGTAGCGATATCGATGTCGCAGTAAAACTTGAAAAAACAGACGCTTTTTTGTTGATTCGAATTATGCAGGAGATTCAAGAACGTCTCAATACTAAAGTCGATCTTGTTCAGCTTCGTGATCGGATGAACCCTTATCTCAAAAAAACAATCCTCGAAGAGGGAATCCGTGTTTAATACGGAACTCGTCATCGATAAAGAGACCGACAAAAAACTATTAGCCTCTTACCCTATCGTTTCATGGAAAGAGGTAGCAGGCTTACGTGATATTATCAGTCACCACTATTTTGACCTGAATGCTGAAATCGTATTTGATGTCTGTAAAAACTATATTCATTCACTCAAAGAAACACTCTTACTGATTCGCAATGATTTATGATGTCATCATCATCGGTGCAGGGATAAACGGCTGTTGTAGCGCCTACACTCTCGCACAAGCAGGTCTAAGAATCGCCCTAATCGATCAAGACGGTATCGCCGCTGGCGGTAGCGGTGCAGCGGGGGCATTTATCTCGCCGAAAATCTCCAAAGCTGGAGAGCTCAAAGAGATCATGGGGGAAGCTCATGCAGAAGCACTCCATTTTTATACGACCAACTTTCCTCAGTTTACCCTCGTAAAACCACTCCTTCATATTGCCAATAGTCCGCAAGAGGGTGAAAAAGTTGAATCTTTCAAACATGAAACGCATATAAAACACTCCAGTATTCCCCATAAAATACAAATCCTTCTGAGCGATGAAGCGATAAATACCCCTTCGATATATTTTGACATAGGTGCTGTTGTCGATGCGCAGGGGGTTTGTGGAGCGATGGTAGAGGGGATCGATTTTTATCCGATCAAGGTCGAAAAGCTAATCCACAGTAATGGAATGTGGCAAATCGGTGATTTGAATGCCAAGCACCTCGTTCTCGCTATCGGAGCCTATCCGAAACTCTTGCCAATCGATTATGTCGGTTTACGCGGTATTTGGGGTCATCGGATCGATATAGAGACCTCTACCCACATCCCCTGCATCCTCCATCACCATGTCTCGATCTCTCCAACAACCAAAGAGGGGATCGTTGCCATCGGAGCAACCCACGATGTCCATTATTCACCGTTTAGCGGTGAACCGTACGATAGGGAGCAGGGGAGAGCACAACTTATCGAAAAAGCCTCAAAAACATTAAAATTAAATAATATTAACATCATCAATGACTATACTGGATTACGTTCGGGGTCAAATGATTATCTTCCGATGTTGGGAAGTCTCGTAGATGCGGAGGCAACGCTTCAAAAGTACCCTCATCTGAAACACGGTGAAAGAGTTGATCCATCCGAATATACCTATTATCCGAATTTGACGATGATAAACGGTTCAGGAGGTTATGGATTTGTCCTCGCTCCGTATTTGGCAAAACGGCTGGGCGAATGGTTGGCTGCGGGGAAAGAGTTAAATCCTACTTTATCACCGTCACGATTTTTTCCTCGATGGGCGAAGCGTCAATCGTAAACTACCACTCCGTAGTTTTCATCAATACGGTAAAAACGCGAATCAGCTGTAATAACCAACTCATCCAAACGGGCTAAATGGACATAGCTTTTTTTACCTATTTTAATTCCATTTTCGAGAAAAAACCGCTTAAGATTAACAAATTTAATATCGTTAACAAACTTATATTCAAACTGACTATAGAGGCGCATTTTCTTGTAGCCGAAAATATGGCTATCAATCCCTAACTGTGTGGCGGCGTATTGGGTCGGAAGATAGCCCGTGAGATCGGTTAAATCCTCTTCTATATAGGCATATTTAGAGGGGAGGGTATGTTTTTCGAGAAATACATATCGGTTAAGTTTAATGTGCCGACTATTGTTCCAATACTGATAAGCAGGAGATGAAAGATCCAGTTTGGTATAAATCTCTTTCCAAAGCCAGTGTTTATCGAGTGTAGAATGAAGCGTTGACATCATTACTCGTCGTGATCTGGTTCATTAAAGGTAAGTCGTCTCGCATACATAAATCGATCTTTATAATAAGCTTTATTTATTGAATCGTACTGAACTCTATTTGCTGCATAGGAAGCATGAATGATTTGACCGTTTCCTGCATAGATAGCAACATGGGAAGGATCAGATTTATAGGTACGATAGAAAAGCAAATCACCGATTTGTAAATCACTCAATTGTACATTTTCACCAAATTGTGCTTGTTCAGAGGCACTTCGAGGAAGGGTAATCCCAAACGGTCGATATACTTGTTGTGTAAAACCAGAACAATCGGTACGACCGCCCTCTTTATCTCCAAATCCGTAAGGAGTTCCTAAAAATGCTTTTGCACGTGAGAGTACTTTTTCTTTGACATTATTTAAATTTTTAATAATTTTTTGGGTGCTACCTTGGTGTGTTTCAGCTACTATGAGCTCATTTTGAGAAAGAGCAACTGAATCGATAGAGGCGGGTTTGGCTATCTTTAGAAATGGTTTCTCATTGTCACCAATTTTATCGGTATCAACTTTGGTGTTCTTTAACACAGTTTTTGTTTCTATCAAGGCTACCGATTCAGAAGGAGGTGTAGCTTTAGCGATCACTTGGGGAAATGCGGTTTTGACAAAGAGAGTATCATCATGCTGTTGAGAATCGTTAACTTTTTTAAGTTCCCGTTCATATTCCAAGAAAAGGGATGGTTCACGCCTTGAAATGTCAGCTTGCACCGTCAAAGTGAGTAGAATCAGTGATAACACTGTTCGCTTTATCAGCATTAACTCTCCTCCTTTTTCTACGTTTATAGTCATTATAGATTAAAAAGCTTTAATTTTTTTTTATAATACTCAATTTTAACACAATGTTATGGTACACTTTCTTCAAAAACGAACGGATAATGAGCCTTTTATGAAAGAATCTATCGTACTACTCAATATGGGTGGTCCCAATAATCTAAATGAAGTCGAGATGTTCTTGCACAATATGTTTAACGATCCTTATATTATTCGAACTAAGAGTTCCCTTTTACGTCGATTTATAGCTGGAATTATTACCCTTACCCGTGCAGAGAAATCACAAGATATATATCGGCAAATCGGAGGAAAATCTCCTCTTGTTGACCATACGAAAAAACTTGTTGAGTGCTTTCGAGAAGTTGTATCCGAAGATGTCATTGTAGATTTTGTGATGCGCTACACTCCTCCCATGGCAAATGAGGTGTGTCAACGTCTAAAAGAGCAGGGTGTTGAGAAGGTGTATCTCATCCCTCTGTACCCACAATATTCCTCGACAACAACTCAATCGTCACTCGATGATTTTGAACAAACGGCGCATCGTATCGGTTGGGATATCATTACGGTAGAGGTGAAACACTTTTTTGCTCATCCGACCTATAATAGTTGTCTGATTGAGCGGATTAAAGAGTCTCTTGGGAGTGATCATTCTGAGAATTTTGACATCATTTTTTCGGCTCACGGATTGCCGCAAAAAATTGTTGATCAGGGAGATCCGTATCAACGGCAGGTGATTGCCCACGTAGAGCTGTTGAGCGTGATGATGCAAAAAGCCCATTTAAATTTTAATGCCGTTCATTTAGCCTATCAATCCAAAGTAGGGCCAATGAAATGGCTCGAACCTTCACTGGAAACAATGTTGCATGAATTGCAAAATAAGCGGGTTATTATCATCCCTATCGCTTTTACTATCGATAACTCTGAAACGGATTTTGAACTCTCTATCGAGTATGCGGAAGTAGCACATACCCTCGGTTATGAGATGTATCGTGTTTGCCGTTGTCCAAATGATCATCCACTCTTTGTTCAAACACTCAAAGAACTGTACGAGAAAATGCGATAAATGCTCCTATATGAGTATTTTCATAAACGGATGTTAGGATATTTGGACTTGGCACTGTATTTTATTTGATATCATCATTATAAAAGGGTAAATTGTGATTAGTATTGATTTGTTGCTTATTATTCTCGCTATGTCGCTTTTATTTTTGCGTCATATATCCGTTTATAAAGATCCTACAAAAATAAATTACACCCCTGTCGTACTGGGGCTTGGATTTATCGGAGCACTGTTACATTTCGTCCTCAGCCCTTTTATTGACATGCACATTATCAAAGAGTCTCTTTTATCTTTGAGTGTAGGGATACTCTTGGCGGCTGTTATGAGCGTTATGAATCAGAGTGTTTCTGTGATGAATACCCACGCAATCCGTTTTCGGATTCATGAGATTGGTGATGAAATGGCAACCCTCTCCTCCTCGCTCATGACACTTAAAGATCGGATTGATTTATTAACACAGATGGAAAATTCAACCCATGAACAAATTCGAGCCGTCTTTAAAGATGAGTTTGACACACTTCACGCGATTCAATCTAACCAAAATCTTTTTATCACCAAAATCGAATCTCTTTTACTCCATCAAGATACCGCTATGAAAAAATTTGAAGAGTTCACCCTCTCTGAGCTTCCTAGTTTGGATCATGTTGTGCATCGTCATATTGATTTGCTCCGTATATCAGAACAAGATCATTTTAATCAGCTTAAGAGCGTTGCACGCCTTAGTAATGATGAACAAAAAGAGATACATGATCAACTGAACGAATTGTATACTCTCTTAAAGCATCAAAAAACTCCTGAACACACTGTTGCTATTGTGGAAAAAGAGTTAGATCGTATTCTTCATGACTTTTCGGATCATATTCAAATACTTGGTGCAAAAAGCGAATCAATCATTACCTCATTACTTCAAAATGATGCATTACTTGAAGGTTCGCGTGAGCAAAGTGAACTGATTATGCAGCAGATGGTTCTTACTTCTAAACAGATGAGAGAGGTGAGCTCTCATTCCAAAGAGCTCTCAGACTCGTTAATGCCGCTTTCGCATCTTTTTAGCTCTGCTGAGGGTCTTTACGATGAGTTTATTCATGCAAAAGGGAAACTCAATGAACTCATTATTACTCTCGAATCGTATGAACATCAAGAATACCGTGCTATTCGCAAAAGCTTGGAAGAGGTGGCGACAGAAGCTATCGCACAAATGAAGCTTTTCATACAAAATACTCATGAAAGAGAAGTTAAAGCCAGAGAATCTTTTACCCTCGTTGAGGCTAAAAATGTTCAAGAATTGGCAAGCAAGGTGAAGCTTCATAAAAGTTATTTAGGTGATAGTCAAGAAATAGTATGAAAGAGAAAAGAAAACGGACGATCCAAGAACAAAAACGGAACCTTATTTTGGAAGAAGCGACACATCTCTTTATCAGAGAGGGATATGAAAATATGAAAATCTCAGAGCTGGCTAAAAATGTAGGGGTTTCTATCGGGGTTATTTACAGTTTATTCGGTTCAAAAGAGGGGCTTTACAACCAATATGTTATTAACCAAATTGAATATTATATCGAGTTGATTCAAGAGGAATTGCAATACTATAACGATCCGTTGGAGATGCTCAAAGCGGTTACAAAGATCCATTTTTCGGCTATCATAAAAAATAAGAATGCACTCAAAGAGAGTATTGTGAGTGATCCAACATTTTTTCTCACTGTTTCATCCGATGATGAGAATCCCCTTATCTATTTTTATACCTATGTTACAGAAACGGTGATAGAACCTCTGTTAAAAAAGATGGGATGTGAGAAAGATCCTCTGGAACTTTTTTTCATTTATGACGGGATTAGTTTAGGGATTATAAAGTATTGGATTATCAAAGGGGGCGATTTAATGGAACGGGTGGAAGAAACAGTTGAGATTTTCTTATTGCTTTTGAGAAGAGGTTAAGAGAGCACTACCTCTCTCTTAACCCTTTATTTCAAATGAGCCCGTTCGTAAAATTTTCGTAAATAGGCATCTATCGGATACATCAGGCGATAGAGTACCGGAACGATAAACAAAGCGAGCAGGGTTGAGCTAATAAGCCCTCCAATAACCGCAATCGCCATTGGTGCATTGCTCTCATGCCCCGCTCCACCACCGAGTGCGAGGGGGAGCATCGCAAAGATCATCGCAAACGTTGTCATCAAAATAGGACGGAGACGTTTTTCTCCCGCTTCGAGGAGGGCTTCATCGACATTCTTCCCCTCTTTGATGGCATTGTTAGCGAAATCAACTACCAATACGGCATTTTTCCCCACCATTCCCAATAATAATATAATCCCGATCATTACAAAAATACTAAATGGATTCCCCGTGAAATAGAGGGCTAAAATGACCCCCGTAAAACTCAGCGGCATCGCTACCATAATGATAAAAGGCTGAATCAACGATTCATACAGTGCTGCTAGAATCAAATAAATCAAAACGACCGCGAGTAATACGGTAAATCCGAATGCCGCCATCGTCTCTTGCATTCGCTCGATATCTCCACTGTATCGGTATTGGTATCCATCTCCCAAAATTGCGGGGAGCTTCTCATCGATCCTGTTTACGACATCATCTAACAGTGCACCATCGAGATTTGCCGTTACCAAGATTTTGCGTTCTCGATCGTAGCGGTTGATCGATGCCGCCCCCTTGGTTGTCTCTAAGTTCACGAGACCATCGAGCATCACCATTTGGCCCTCAGGGGTCATAATCTGCATTTTTTTCAGATCACTCATAAGGGCGCGATACTCGTCGCTTGTACGGAGAGTTATATCAAACTGGCGACCGTTTTGTTCAAAATTGGATATCGCGCTGTCGCTCGAATAGGTCGAACCGATAGAATGTGCTATTTGTTGGGCTGAAATCCCTAAACGCTGTGCACTCTCACGGTTGACATGGATACGTACTTCCGGTTTTCCTGGCTCGAAATCGGTATCGATGTCGATGACACCCCCTGAATCTTTGAGCATTTTTACCAATGCGAGAGATTTGGTTTGTAAACCTTCCAAATCAGCTCCCGTCAGCACCACCTGTATTGGCGCATTGCTCTCTCCGGTATCGATAGGGGGGACATCTTCAACGCTGATGGTCAGATGGGAATACGATTTAAACTTCTCACGATAGGATTGGATGATGGCTTCTAGCCCTTCGCGCTCACCTACAGGTAAAAGTTTTGCATAGATCATCGCTTTATGGGCTTCTTCTGCAGCGTTGTATCCGATTGATAGGACTATTTTTTCGATCCGCTTATCGCTCTGCATCGTTTTAAGCATCGGAGCCATCTCTTTTTTCATCGCTTCGAGAGAAACACCTACGGGAGCTTTTATCATCACCCGCATCTCCGACATATCTTCCATCGGAACAAAGGTTCCCCCAACTTTTCCGGCTAGTGCAAATGAGGAGAATAAAATAGCCAATACTGCGATAACCGTCACCCATTTGTAGCGGAGTAATCGGGTGAGAATAGAGCGATAGAATTGATCCATTTTTTGAAACATCGGCTCTGTTTTTTGCCAAAACCGACTCTCACCACCGCTTAATAGACGTGCACCGATGGTCGGGATAAACATAATCGCCACCAAATAGGAGATAATAATACCCGATGCGACGGTCATCGCAAACGAGTTAAAGAATTTTCCGACGATTCCCCCCATAAACGCTACGGGGACAAATACCGCCAATAACATCGAAGAGATTGCCAAAATCGAAAAGGAGATCTCTTTGACCCCATGAAATGAGGCTTCGAGAGGTTCCATACCGTGTTCTATTTTTTTGGAGATGTTTTCGATTACGACGATGGCATCATCGATAAATATCCCTATAGCCAATGTCAAACCGATCAGGGTGAGGCGGTTAAGATCATAACCCATCATATCGATCATCGCAAATGTTCCAATGATAGAGGTAGGAATCGCAAGTGCGGAGATGATAGTAGCGCTCAGGTTGCGTAAAAAGAAAAAGACGATTAAAACCGCTAGTATCGCGCCGTAAATCAAATCAAATTTGACGTTATCGATATTGACAAGGATCTTTTGAGATTGATCCTCCACCAATGCCAAATCGTACGACTTTCCGGCAAGTGCAGTGAGTGCGGGCATAGAGGCTTTTATGGCCGCGATGATTTCGAGATCATTCTTCCCTGCGATTTTTTGAATTTCGAGTAAAACCCCTTCATGTCCATTGTAAGAAGAGTAGCTTTTGGCATCTTTGAGCCCATCTTCGACACGGGCAATATCGCTTAATCGTATACCCGGAGCGATGATAATCGATTTTAGCTGCTCAATGGATGTGGCATCGGCGCGTGTTTTGAGGATAAACTCATTTTCGCTAGAGATGAGCTTGCCTCCCCCTGATCGGACATTTTCAGATGCTATACACGATTGCAGATCACTCGATGAGATGGCGTATTTGTTGAGGAGAAACGGATCGGTAAAAATCCGTATTTCACGTTCACGATACCCGACAATGTCGATTTTAGCAACTCCTTGAACCCTTTGGAGACGAGGTTTGATCTGTTCGTCGGCAAAACGCATCAAGGCTATCGTATCACCCGTTTTGGTACTGATAAAGAGTTTGATAGAGGAAGCACCCGAAGCGCTCACTTTTTGTACCGAGGGGGATTCTACTTCGGCATCGAGGTTGAGTGTTCCGATTTTATCACGAACATCGTTGGCGGCTTCTTCGATGTCTTTGGTGAGTTTAAACTGTACGGTGACAACGCTCAGTCCCTCATAACTGGTAGAGATGAGTTTATCGATTCCATCGACACCCGATATCGCCTCTTCGATTTTGTCAGTGACTTTGGACTCGACGCTCTCCGGATCGGCTCCGGGATAGGCGGTTTGTATCGTGACGATTGGAAAATCGATGCTGGGAAATAACGCAACTGGCATAGATCTAAACGACATTATCCCAAATACGATGAGTGTCAGTACCATCATTAATGTGGTAATAGGGCGATTAATCGCAAACTTATACATAGGGTTCCTCGTTATTTTAGATAGTTGTCATTCGGTTATTTCACTATAATATACGCCTCACCGAACAAACCGGGAGCAAGATGAGAGGTAAGAACTTCTGCCGTTGCTTTTCTATTTTTTGCATTGACAGAGGGGTAGATTTTAGAAATACTCCCTATTTTTTCACTGCTTTGAGCATCAACGCGATAACGGACTTTGGAACCGACTTTGACAGAGCGGAGGTACTTCTCGTCGAAATTCAAAATGAGCTTTACCTCAGGAGAACTTATCAGACGAAAAAGGGCAGATGAACCGACTACGCTATCGCCCAGTTCAATATTCCGGCTGGCGATCACACCGCTAAAAGGGGCACGTAAACGTGTTTTTTCTAACAAAGTCTCCTGATAATGTAAAGAGGCTTTCGCTTCAGAGGAAGCGGCAGCGGCTTTTTGATACGCTAGGGTATGCTGATCCATCAACTCCGCTTCGATGACACTCTCGACTTTACGATAGCGCTCATAGGTTTGGTGTGCAAACTGCTCTTCGATTTTCGCTTTTTTGAGTTTTTCACGTGCGAGATCGATACCAGCGATCACATCATCGTTATCGATTTCCAGTAAGAGTGATCCTTTTTTGACATGAGCTCCGACATCCGCATTGAGCCGCTTGATAATCCCTGGTGTCGTAAGATTGAGGTTTGCCTCTTTCTGAGCAACCACATCGAATGTCGCGTATATCTCTTCCCCTAACAACGAGAGACTTAATGCGAGAGAAACCAATACTATTTTAATCATTTTACAAACTCCTTAGGGTCATATCCCGCGTAATAATAATAAGCCGCATAGGCATAATTCAGCGTCCGTAATGCACGGCTGAGCTGGTTGGTAGAATCACTCAGAACATGGAGGGCATCGAGATACGTCACATAATCGACAATACGTGCTTCGTATTTCTTTTTTACCGCCTCAAATGTTTTGACTGAGGCATCATAGGTTTTTTGTGATGCATCGATCAAGGCACGTGTCCGCTCAATATAACGTAGTGCCAGCACTCTCTTTTGATTCGCTTCTTTGGTCGCATAGCTCAGTTCACTGTTTTGCGCTTGCACTTGCGCTATCAGCGCTTGTTTCGATAGCGATGCGGATGAAAAATCGACTAAATTGATACTGAGTGAAGCTATAAATTTATTTTGCTGTGAGACACGCATTTGTGCCATAGGATCATTATAATAGTCATTAATTATGTATTGATCTTCAAGTTTTAATGTGGGCAGATTTTGGGCATCTCTCATCTGCGCTTCATGGACTTTCGCATCACGAGAGTATTTAAGTGCAGTGAGTTTATCGAGTTCTTGGGTTTTTGTCTCTTTTGGCGGTATTATTTCCGATGGACTCAAATCCCCTAAAACTTGATTGCTTATCCGTTCAATATCGCTTTTTTGATGCTCGTAACGATAGCGTAAATCTTCCATTTTGTAATGGACATTAGAGAGTTCTGAACTCATACGCATCAAAGCATCATCGCTTGCGAGTCCGACCGATTTAAACTTCTCTAATCGAGAGAGCTGTGCTTCGAGCTGATCACGCATAGTCGAGAGTGTTTGGATCTCATCGAGTGTATTTTGGAGTTCGAAATAGCGTTGGATCACTTCGAGGGAAATCTCTTTTTTAGCTCCATTGAGAGTATATTTTGCCGCATTTTTCAATGCCTTGCTTTGATCGATGAGATTTTCGCGTTTAAACCCGTCAAATACGATAAATTCACCTTTAATACCTGCACTGTAACTTTGTTTAGCATCGAATCCTCCAGTTTTATCGACAAAAGAGGCATTTCCAAATCCGTCGATTCGTGGAAAATAAGAGTATTTGGTAGATTCATATCCTAATGAGGCAGCACTTGATTGTTGACTATAACTCTCAATCTGCTCATTATGTTGTGCGGAGTCAATCAGCGATGGGAGGAGTGACGTTTGAGCACTCAAAGAACATGCTGTGAGTAAAAAATAGAGAGCTCGCATTATATTCCTTTTTAGCTCTTTCTTTGAAAATTGTGTCAAGAGTATAGGTTGATATAGTTTAAAATTGAATTAAGTTCATATTGATTTAGTTGCGCTATTGGAGAAAAGACCTTATAATGACAAAAAAATAAGGTTTTTACTCAAATGATAGAATTTTATGAACTACTCGATGATGAAAACATACCCTATCGGTGTGATGTTGAACAGGATCTTATTAATGAAGCCCCCCAAGAGGAACGCCCATGGCTTTTGTGGCTTTTTGTCAAAACTGATGGACTTAGTGAAGCGCTGGAAAACTTTACCCAAGAGTTGATAACCGCATTAGTGCGCTCAATCGACGGTGTATTTGCAGGGAGAGTGATAAAAGAGGGGTGGGCAGAATTTTATTTTTACGCTCCGAATGCTAAACGATTTGAAAATATTAGTACCGAAGTGATGAATAAGCATGGCGGATATGTGTATGAACGCGGTGCTTCAAGAGATAGCAAATGGGAGATGTACAGCCACCATCTTTTCCCCGATCCCTACGCTCTGCTCAGTATCCAAAACCGTCATACAATTTCAGCACTTCTCGAAGCAGGAGATAATCTGAGTCTCCCACGCGAGTTGGAACACTACCTTTTCTTTCAAACTAAAACATCTATGGAACGGGCGATTGCACAACTCTCCTCACATGGTTATAGTGTCAAAGAGTACGCTACCGATGAGGAGAGTGATTACGCGTATGGTGTTGTATTGATTAAAATCGAAGCGATTACCCCTGAAATTATTGCCGAGACAACGACATCATTGTATGAATCAGCCATCCAAGAACACGGTATTTATGAGGGGTGGAGCACGGTACTGGCATAATGGGTATTACCAAAATTAAGGGACTTTACCCTTATACTCTTGCTCTGTTTTTAAATGCTTTTACCGATTTGGGTCACAAAATAATTATTCAAAATACTGTTTTTAAACTGTATGATGATCAAACCCAGATCATTTATACAGCTATCTTAAATGCCCTTATTCTCCTCCCCTTCATCCTCCTTTTTACCCCATCAGGGTATATTTCACATCGCTTTTCAAAAGTAGATGTGATGCGTTATGGAGCATTGAGTGCTCTCTTAATTACCTTGCTGATCACCTATAGCTACTATCAGGGGTGGTTTTGGATGTCGTTTGTCCTCACCTTTATATTAGCGGTACAAGCGGCTATCTATTCACCTGCAAAATACGGGTACATTAAAGAGATTGCAGGGGAGAGGGAATTTAGTTCTCTCAATGCCCTAGTCCAGTCCATCACAACGGTAGCAATCCTCGCTGGGATTATCATCTATACGATTTTCTTTGAAAATTTTCTCACCGATGCGTATCACTCTGAAGCTGAAGTTCTTTATCAAATCGCGCCGCTTGGATGGCTGCTGGTGATAGGGAGTATCATAGAATTTTGGATGACACTTCTTTTGACTCAAACGAAAAAAACACAACCTTCGTCATTTAATATCCAAAAATATCTAAGCGGATATACCTTTCGTAAAAACTGGACGTTGCTCCGACGTAAACGTGACGTCTTTGAAGCGATTCTCTTTCTCTCTTTGTTTTGGTCTATTTCTCAGGTTATATTGGCGTCATTCGGTGCCTATGCCAAATCAACGTTGGGGATTGAGAATACGATTGTTGTCCAAGGGTTGATGATTTTTGCTGCGATTGGGATTATCATCGGCTCTGTTATCGCCGCACGGCTATCGCGTCATTATTTACACAAAGGGTTGATTGTCGCCGGAGCTTTTACCCTGAGCCTTATGTTGATGTTTTTGCCAACTACCCATAATCTTATCCTTATCGGTGCTATTTTTTTCGGTTTTGGTGTGGGAGGAGCTATGATGATCGTTTCCCTCAATGCCCTGATCCTCTCAAATACCCCCAATGCCCATCTCTCCTATGTTTTATCCGGTAATAACTGGGTTCAAAATATTTTTATGACTCTATTTCTAGCGGTTACAACACTTTTTGCCTATATGGGATGGGATTCGCTGATGCTTTTTTACGGGATGCTCTTTGTCTCAGTGCTCCTGAGTTTAGCGACGTTAAGCCGCTACAAAGAGTATTTTGTTTGGCTTATTTTTGAGCGGTTATTAGCCCTTCGCTACAACATTATTCCGATGCATACCCACAATATCCCTACTGATAAAGCGGTATTGTTGATGGGTAATCATATTAGCTGGATTGATTGGATATTGGTTCAAACCGGGGTTGAACGACGGATACGCTATCTCATGGAACGCTCCATTTACGAAAAGCTGCTCATCCGTCCTATTATGAAACTCGGTGAAGTGATTCCAATCTCTGCACGGGGGGCAAAAGAGGCTTTCCATCATGCCCGTCGCTGTTTAGAAAAGGGGGAGATCGTAGGACTTTTTCCGGAAGGGTCGATCAGCAGTGATGGCGAGTTAGGGGAGATATTGCACGGCTACAAAAAAATAACTTTGGGTGCAGAGGGGGTTATTGTCCCTTTTTACATCGATGGCGTATACGGAAGTGTTTTCTCCCGTTCTTCCATGCGTCATACCCACTCGCGTACATGGTTTCGACGTAATATACGGGTCATCTACGGTGAGCCTCTGTCGATTGATTCTGACCCTCAGAACGTGTATAACGCAATCTTAACTCTAAAGGAACATCATGGCACTCAATAAGCCTCGCTATACACTTTTTAAAAATACCCGTTATGCCCTTAACGGCTTATTGGAAGTGAGTCAAAACGAGAAATCGTTTCGCCTTCAACTTTTAGTATTCGTTATCGGTACAATTGTGGCGTGGTCCCTACCGATACTCTTTATATACAAAGCAATCCTTTTCGTTTCCCTTTTTATCCCTCTCATCGCTGAAGTCATAAACAGTGCGATAGAGAGAACTGTCGATCTTGTGACATTCGACCACCATGAACTTGCCAAACGGGCGAAAGATGCCGGAGCGGCGTTGGTATTTCTCTCACTCGCGATGCTAGCGTTTATTTGGGGGTTAATCCTCTATAACGCATTTTGTCTGTAAAGTGGATAGTATCTATCAGAGAATCAAGGAATAGTTTTCTCTTTTGTAATAAATGGAAAAAGATGTGGTTGAAATCACAGGCAAAGAGATAAAAAAACGAAATGGGAATCTAAAGATGAAGTTTAAAGGATTGTTTGATGTGTAATGTTCTCCCCGAAAAATCGGGGATAGTCCTGACAAGCAGGGAATTAGACCAAGATGATACTGCTACATGTCAACTTTGTCAAGGAAGAAGTCTTTTTCAGGCGGAGATAGAGAGGGATATTTTGGAGTTAGAGTTAATGAGGGGTGATGATGAATGAGAGTGTTGCCAATTTTGGTAGAATACCTCAAATGGGGAATGGATATTTAGAGTTGCAAAAAGAGATATATCGATGAATGATTTAATACAAAATGATGATTTATATCTAAAAATCAAAAATATACTTCAGAGTGCAAGGGATAAGACCTATCGCCATATAAATTTCGTTATGGTTGAGGCTTATTGGAATATTGGTAAGCAAATCGTAGAGGATGAACAGCGCGGCAAAGATAGAGCCCAATACGGTGCATATCTGATAAAAGAGCTTTCATCGAGACTTACAAAAGATTTTGGCAAAGGCTTCACTACAACAAATCTAAAAATGATGAGGCAGTTTTATCAAGCTTTTCCAAATAGTCACACACTGTGTGACCAATTGAGTTGGAGCCATTATCGACTGATTATGAGATTAAATAACCCACAAGCACGCCTTTGGTATACAGAAGAATCCACTAAAGCAAACTGGAGCGTACGAGCACTAGAGAGACAAATAGGTACGTTGTATTATGAGCGAATCATCTCTAGTAAAGAAAAACAACCCGTAATAGTAGAAGCAACAAACAACACCAAAGATTTACTGCTCACCCCGAAAGACATCATCAAAGACCCATACGTTTTAGAATTTCTAGACCTCAAACAAAACAATGCTTTTTATGAAAGCGATTTAGAATCCGCCCTCATCGAAAAAATCCAAGAATTTTTACTCGAATTAGGGCGCGGTTTTGCGTTCGTGGCACGACAAAAGAGGATTAAAACGGAGACGAGCGATTTTTATATCGATTTGGTTTTTTACAACTACATTTTGAAATGTTTTGTCATCATAGACCTAAAAAGTGGAAAATTGACCCATCAAGATGTCGGGCAGATGGATATGTACGTCCGAATGTACAATGATCTCGAAATTGCGCAAAACGACAATCCGACCATCGGGATCATACTCTGTACCGATAAAGATAACACCGTCGTGAAATACTCCGTTTTAAATGAGAATGAAAACCTGTTTGTATCGAAGTATCAGCTTTATTTACCGACGGAAGAAGAGTTGAGGGCGGAGATAGAGAAGGATGTTTTGGAATTGCAAAGGGAAAATATATAAATGAGAAATTTCTTTTTAATTGTGACAGTAATAGTAATTGCACACTATTTTTATTTTTTATTTGGATTCACTATTGGAGATCAAAATAATATAAATTTTTATTCAGATTCAAATATCACACTAGAAAAAAAAGGTGTATTCGGAGATTATACATCTGGTCATTTTAGTATTTTGGCTTTTTTATGGTTGGTATATGGGATAATGATCCAAAGTAGAGAATTTAAACTTCAAAGAGAAGAATTTACAAATCAAACAGAACAATTTAAAGAACAAAATATTTTATATTCAAATCAACTTAAAGAGATAGAAAAGCAGTCGTTAGAAAATAAATTTGATCGCTATATTCAAAAGTTGACTGATTTAGAAATTGCAATCAGTAGTCAGCAAAATAATAATACAAAACGATCGATATATGAATTTATAACAGACTGCGAAAGATCAAATATTTCAAAATCAGATACATCAAAAATACTTTCGATAGAAAAATATATTGCACTTTACAATAAAGTGTATTCAACAATAGAACACAATATAGATTTGAAAGATGAATTGATTTTTTTAAAAAAAGATATTTATAATAGTATGATCTTTTCTTATTTGATACTACTGCACTATGTTATAAAGAGTACTCCCCCAAAATCAGAGTCTTTTCATGTCGAATTAAGTGTTAAAAAAGTACATGAATTGAAAAAATTAGCTGTATATAAAAAAATTCTTGAAAATTTTGAAGGAAGTCAAAATGCATTTCAATTAATATATAAAATGTCAAATAAATTAGAAGATTTAGACAAAATAGATATTTTTGAAGTAGAAAATATGGTATCAAATGGATAATATAATTATAAAAACCTTACCCCTTCAAAAAGAGATAAAAACCACCAAAATTCTCAAAAAATCGATCAGTGCCAATCGTGCATTAGAACGTGCTGAATCAGTGAATTTTATTGTGGATAATGTTTTTAGAGGGGAGTTATAAATGCGAGAAAACAATCATCACCCCAAGCTATGGCTCAAGTCCATAGGCTTACTGGGGAATTACATAACAATTATAAATGAGATAGCGTGAAAGAAAGCTTAAAATTAAAATACATATCGGAAGACAGGCTTTCTAGTTATAACGATTTTGAGGAGTACCGACAAAATCTCCTGATTTCAAAAAACGCCTATATTCCTCTGTCAATTCTGGAAATTGCCCTTCGTAATGCGTTAAATACATATCTTACGATCAAAATTGGGCAAGATTGGCATGTAGATAATACATTTTTGACCCCTATGGCACAAAAAAAGATTAAAGAGGTCAATGACACACTTAAAGGGCGAAAAGAAATAGATTCAAAAGAGAAAGTTATTGCCGAGTTAAACTTTGGCTTTTGGGTTAGCCTTTTTCAAAAACCTTATCAAAACTATTTCAGAACAAAAGATCTTCGACAAATTTTTCCGAATATGCCTTCAAAAAAAGAGATATTTTTAGATCGAGAAGAAATTTATAAGAAACTGGATCATATTCGTCGTTTTAGAAACAGAGTATTTCATTATGAAAAAGTGATCAATAAAGATCGTTATAATGATATTGAAAAAGATATACATTTTGTTCTTGCGATTTTTGATGATGAACTAGCAGACTTTGCGATGGTATTGAATAAATCTGAAGTAGAAAACAAATGACCACATTCACCCTGAAACCCTTACCTCTCCGTGAAAACATCGAGACCACCAAAATCCTCAAAAAATCGATCAGTGCCAACCGTGCTTTGGCACGTCTGAACGGTGTAGCGAAGATTATCCCGAACAGCGCGATCCTCATCAACTCTTTGGTGCTTCAAGAGGCAAAAGACAGCTCTGAGATCGAAAATATCATCACGACGCATGATGAACTGTATCGTGCAGGTTTGGATATTTATAGTGTCACTAATGAAGCCAAAGAGGTACAAAACTATCGAGAAGCACTGCTACGAGGTTTTTCTCTCGTACAAGATAATCGTTTGTTACTCAAAAAGTACATCATAGAGATTCAGCAGGTTTTAGAACAAAACAATGCAGGTGTGCGCCGTCAAAGCGGTACGATTTTGAAAAATGTGCAAACAGGGGAAGTCGTTTTTACGCCACCGCAAGAGTATGAGGTTATACAAGCACTTTTGGATAACCTCGAAACGTATATCAATGAACCCAACGAGATAGACAATCTCATCAATATGGCGATTATCCATTATCAGTTTGAGTCTATTCATCCATTTTATGACGGAAATGGGCGAACGGGGCGGATTATCAATATCTTGTATCTGATTTTAAAAGATTTACTCGATATCCCTATCCTCTATCTGAGTCGCTATATCATTACTCATAAGGCGGATTATTATAGACTTCTTCAAGAGGTTAGAACCAAAGATAATTGGGAAGAGTGGATTTTGTATATGCTCGATGGTGTGGAGCAAACATCGATTGAGACGGTTGATCTTATAAACGGTATCAATGATTTGATGATTGCTACCCAAGAGAAAATATCTACCCAACTTCCGAAGATTTACAGCAAAGATTTGGTTGAGGTGCTATTTATGCATCCGTATACGAAGATTGAGTTTTTGGTGGATAGATTAGGTATTACAAGACAAACCGCATCTAAATATCTTAATGAACTCGAAACTATGGGAATTTTAAAAAATATTCAAATCAAGAACAGTAAGTTTTTTATTAATATTGAGTTATTTGATATGTTAAGAAAAGGGATTTAATTTGACATATCTAAAGACCTATGTTAAAAAAACTCAAAAAAATTAACATAGCTTGAAACCTATGTTAAAAAAACCGAAAAATTTTTACAAAGGGATAGAAACCAAATATCAGGTCAAACAAATCGGGCTTTTTGGTAGTTATGTCAAAGAGCTAGAAACTGATGAGAGCGACATCGATATTTTGGTCGATATGCCCTCAAGTTTTGACAACTACTATGATCTCAAAGAGTTTTTAGAGACAAATTTACAAAAAAAGGTAGATTTGGGGTTGATCGGGACGGTACGAGAGCATCTGAAAGAGAAGATTTTTAGTGAGGTGGAATATGTCCGATAGAGATCATTCGTTCTATGTTGTCGATATTTTTATCGCGATGAACAAAATAGAATAAGTTTGAAAATGCGCAAGATTTCCTTGATAGTGAATTGGAATGGGACGGTGCTATCCGATAAAAAGGCAACCCTTGGAATCAAAAATAAATCGAATAACCGACATCCTAAGACGGGATGATGGTATCAGCGGTGCGATGCACTAATTAACGATTCTGCGTATATCAAAGAGAAAAAAAGTAAATTACAATCTCTTTTTGCTAATAATAAACCTGTAACTGCTCGTTCTTAACGATTTATCCCTTCAATCGTTTCTTTGTCTAGTTTGTCAAGAAGCAAGTTTGATCGGCAGAAAAAAACCTTTTCCTATGATTTATGACCTACTCAAACCAAGTGAGTTAGTGGATATTATTCCAAGTATGATTGAATTTTGTAATCAATTTGATCTTCATGATATTAGTGGAGTTTTAAGAACATAGATATTGATTGATGAATTAGAATGATTGGAACCAGGTATCACATAGGTATCACTCGGAAAATATAAAAGCTATAAAATCTTTTTTTGATTGCATTTAAAATTCAAATTTTTTTGGTTGCGGAAGCAGGATTTGAACCTACGACCTTCGGGTTATGAGCCCGACGAGCTACCGGACTGCTCTATTCCGCGACACGAAGTTTGAAAAAAGTTATATCAATGCTAAAAAAAATCTGAGTTAAAAGAGAAGCTCTGAAAGTTCGTCGTAGTCGATATTTATAGTTGGTTGCGGAAGCAGGATTTGAACCTACGACCTTCGGGTTATGAGCCCGACGAGCTACCGGACTGCTCTATTCCGCGGTATAAAAGTGGATGGGGTAGAAGGACTCGAACCTTCAATCTACAGTACCAAAAACTGTTGGCATACCATTTGCCTATACCCCAACATTGTGTTGTGAGGACGAAATTATAAGCAGTTTTCTAGATTTTGTCAAGTGTTTGTTTGAATATTTTTCACCATTGTGTATTTCACATCCTTTTTAGGGTCAAAACGCTAGAATTTCAGGATAAGAATGAGGAGAATGTATGGATTTAAATGTGGTTCGACAAGAGCGCTCAAAATGGATGGCGTGGAAGAATATTGCACCATTGCGAGAAGGGCTTAATCAGCTTTTGAAAATCGAATCTACTGTTGAACTTGGCAATACGCTTAAGCTGATAACTAAAGAGACGGTAGATATCGTCGAACTCGAACGTATCGCTCGTCTAATGATGCCATGGCGTAAAGGACCGTTTGATCTGTTTGGACTTTTTATCGATACCGAATGGCGTAGTGATATCAAATACAATTTTCTCCGTCCCCATTTTAATCTAGCGGGTAAAAAAGTGGCCGATATCGGGTGTAATAATGGCTATTATATGTTTCGTTTTCTCGAAGATGCTCCTGCTAAAGTGGTTGGATTCGACCCTTCGGCTCTCTTTAAATCACAGTTTGATCTTATTAACCATTATGTTAAAAGCGATATTGTCTACGAACTCCTTGGTGTGGAACATTTACCGTTTTATGAAGAGAAATTTGATGTTATATTCTGTCTTGGGGTATTGTACCATCGAAGTGATCCTGTTGCCATGATTAAAGCATTAGGACAAGGTTTGGCTGAGGGTGGTGAAATTTATCTTGATACCTTTATCATCGAAGGGGATGAACCTGTTGCCCTTTGTCCGGGTGAGAGTTATTCTAAAATTACCAATATTTATTTTGTTCCCACATTGGGAGCATTAGAAAACTGGTGCAAACGTGCGGGTTTTAGCTCATTTGAGGTATTGGGTAGTGTAGTGACAACTTCGGATGAACAACGTAAAACAACTTGGATTGAATCGCAAAGCCTTGAAGATTTTCTCGATCCTGCCGATAGTACCAAAACAGTTGAGGGATACCCAGCACCCGTGCGGGGATATATTCGAATTAAAAAAGGGTAATTTTGGCAAAAGAATATTCAGATATAGTGAATGAATCGATTCAGATTGCGATTAATCCGCAGACGGCACTCAATACACATGAGAGAATCAATACTGTCTACAGCGGTGAAATCCTAAAACTAGAAAGTGGCTATGCCAAAGTTATATTGGAAACCACTGAAGTAATGCGAGCGGATGAGGTAGGATTGGTACATGGAGGATTTATTTTTAGTGCCGCTGATTTTGCAGCCATGGTAGCAGTTAATGAGCCAAATGTAGTACTGGCTTCATCTAACTGTCTTTTTTTAGCTCCTGTAAGGGTTGGTGATAGTGTAACTTTTGAAGCGACAGAGCACCAAAAAGAGGGGAGAAAACGCAATGTTACCGTCCGAGGTTTTGTTCACGAGATCAAAGTTTTCGAAGGGGAATTCAAGACGGTTATTACAGAACGACATATTCTCCGTCTCGATCTTCTCAAAAATATTGAAGATTAAATAGATACTAGCCAATGCTTCACATGGCGCTGTTCAGCGATCACACTTGTCGCTTCACCATGCCCTGGATAGAGTATCTTATCGTCTCTCATTCTGGCAAACTTTTTTAAACTCTCTTTCATAGCATGGGGATCGGAGTAGGGGAAATCTACCCTCCCAATTGAATTTTTAAACAAAAAATCTCCGCTAAAGATAACATCGCCGATTTCGATCATTGAACATCCTGGACAATGCCCCGGAAAATGGTGAAATGTCACTTCGATACCGCTGATATCGAATGTTTGATCTCCTTCGACCTCAATATCAGGTGTAGATGGCGGCAATCCCGGCATCCATGTACTGTTTTGCAGCAGCATAATGTCCCCTTTTGGGGTATAGAGGGGAATGTTTAACTTTTTTTGGAGCTCATCGTTACTCCAAACATGATCGAAATGACCGTGGGTATTGAGGATCGCGACGGGGTTTTTGACATTCGCCATGACCCATTCGGTCGCCCCCATCCCTGGATCGATGATGACCTCTTTGCCTTCAATCTTTACGATATAGCAGTTAGTCTGATAATCGCCCATCGGGCGTTTTAGGATTTCCATAATGTGCTCTTTTTTTTGTCAGATTGTAGCATAAAAGGGGATTGGAATTTTGATTTGCAATTTCTCAGATCAGTATCTATTTCGAGGGACGTCTGAACAAAGCTTTAAATCTATGATACAATTTAAATAGACCGTATATTTTGAACAACTAAAGTTTTTAGTTGATGACAAAATGATGAATGTCAAAATTATTTCATAATAAATTGAATATAAAAAGCTTCAAATTGAGGAGAATGAATGGTCGAAAAAATCTTAGCCAATCTCGAAAAATCCAACTGTTCAACTGACAATACTTTTTTGCAGGCGGTGAGCGAAGTCCTTACCTCCCTCGAACCTATCGTCAAAAGCGACACACGCTATGAGCAGTTCGCCATTTTAGAGCGTCTCGTTACCCCTGATCGTATTATCCAGTTTAAAGTCCAATGGCTCGATGACAACAACAATGTCCGTATCAACAACGGCTACCGTATCCAGTTTAATAACTCTCTAGGACCCTATAAAGGGGGTCTTCGTTTTCATCCCAGTGTTACGACGAGCGTGTTAAAGTTTTTAGCGTTTGAGCAGATTTTTAAAAACTCTCTTACGGGACTTCCTATTGGTGGAGCTAAGGGGGGGAGTGATTTTGATCCAAAAGGGAAGAGTGATTTCGAGATTATGAAGTTTTGCCATGCTTTTATGCGTGAACTTCACCCTTATATCGGTGCTCGTGTCGATGTTCCTGCAGGGGATATCGGGGTAGGGAGCCGTGAGATCGGATACTTGTTCGGGGAGTACAAACATATTACCCGCAACTATGACGGGGTACTCAGCGGTAAGCCTTATGCTTTTGGTGGATCGTTGATGCGTCCTCAGGCGACGGGATACGGTGCTGTCTATTTTGCTCGTGAAATGCTCAAAGAAGAGTTGCAAGAATCGTTAGAGGGGAAAGTATGCTGTGTCAGCGGTGCGGGTAATGTTGCGATTCATACCATCGAAAAACTCCAACAATTAGGTGCTATCGTCGTGACGTGCAGTGACAGTGAGGGGACGATTTATGATCCGAACGGGATTAATCTAGTCTTGCTCAAAAGTCTCAAAGATGAGGGGAAACGGATCTCTTTGGAATATTACATCGATTCTATTGCGAGCGCAACGTATACTAAAAAAAGTGATTATCCTGAGTTTGGACATCCAGTGTGGGGTTATCCGTGTTTCGCGGCGTTTCCGTGTGCGACCCAAAATGAACTGAGCGTATCGGATGCGAAAAAGCTGATTTCAAACGGATGCGTCGCAGTAGTAGAGGGGGCTAATATGCCGACTTTGCCTGAAGCTATAACCCTACTACAACGCGAGGGTGTACTCTTTGCACCCGGAAAAGCCTCCAATGCCGGAGGGGTAGCGGTAAGTGAGTTTGAGATGAGCCAAAACGCTTCGATGGAGAAATGGGACTTTGATAAAGTGGATCGTAAACTTGATGAGCTAATGCGTCAGATTTACAAACGGATTTCACTTACCGCAAAAGAGTACGGAGTGGAGCGAAATTTTGTTGATGGAGCGAATATCGCCGCCTTTAAACGGGTAGCTGAAGCGATGATTTTAGAGGGGGTTTAAAGCTCATACCTTTAAAAGGTAACCTTCTCCCCTGATGTTACAGATATCGAGCCCTTCAACCGTATGGCGGATCTCTCGAATATGGGAGGCAATCGTATTGTACTTGATAAACTTATCTTCCCAAATATATTCAATAAACATTTCATAAGTGATGAGAGTATTACGGTATTTTGTCAATATGTAGAGAATGTTACGCTGATTTTTGGTTAGGCTGATAATTTTATCCTCGTGTAAGAGCTGTTTGGATGTGAGGTTGAAAGTATGAAGAGGTGTAATTTTAATTTCGTCGTCACGTGAGGATGAGAGGAGCTTTTGAACCCGAAGGAGTAATTCCATCAATTCGAACGGTTTTTTAAGATAATCACTGCATCCGAGCCCATAAGCATGGGTAATACTCTCAATATCGGTATAGGCTGTCATAAAAATGATCGGTTTGTCCAGATCGTTACGTACTATCCAATCAGTGACCTCAAATCCGTTAGCTCCGGGAACATTTATATCCAAAATATAGATATCAGAGTTGAAGTGACAGTTGTTGAGCATTTCGTCCCCCTCACCAAACGCCTCAACCTCATAGGAATGGAAGGAAAAAAAATCGGTTAAGTTATTTCTCAATGCGTATTCGTCTTCAAGTAATGTTATTTTCATTGTAGATTACTGCTTTTGAATGTATAGGTAAAAGCTGTTACTCCATTAGCGGATTCAACAACGGCAGGAATATTCAGTCGTTGGCATATAGAGACAACAATTTCTAACCCGATTCCCATACCAATGGTGTCGAATGCTTCTCGATATCCATCAGTAAAGATGTAGTGCGGATTGATAATCGTACTCCCATGATTGGTAATCGTTAGTACTAGAGTCATCTTTTTTTTGATCAGAGAAATATGAATGATAGTATTGGCATAAGAGTATTTGATCGCATTGGAGATAGTATTATCAATAATGCGCTGTAAATCAGTAGAAGAGATATCTACTAAACACACATCTTGGGTATCAAGCTCTATTTGTATTTTTTTTACTTCGGCTAGAAGGGTAAAATATTCGACACGTTTTCGCAAGAAAACAGCTAAGTCTACTATTTTATCTTCAGGAATCTCTTGTTTTGCCCCAAGCGCATAATAAATATCTTCATAAATAAGATGAAGTGACTTGGCAGCAGCATTCATCTTATCGACATAGCTATTTTTTGAATGACGGGAAGCGTACATTTCAGCCGAAGTTCTGATAATTGTAAGCGGATTATAGAGTTCGTGATAGGAACGTTTTAGAAGTGTGGTAAGGTGTTTAATAAGTGAACGTTTTTTTAGATGAAGCTTTACTCTGGCTAGGACCTCTTTTTCATAGAGAGGTTTTACGAGATAATCATCAGCACCGCTTTCAAAACCTTTTGTTTTATCTTCGTGAGTCCGTAATGCACTCATAAAGAGAATGGAGAGATCTTGATCTTGAGAAATGCTTTTGATACGGCGGCACACTTCATAGCCATCGATATCGGGCATCACTATGTCAAGGAGAACCATATCGAAATTGGTCTGTGTTACCCGTTGAATCGCCTCTTCGCCACTTTGTGCAATGTATATATCGAGGTTAAGGGGGGATAAAATGTTTTTAATTAAAACAAGATTACGGACTTTATCATCAACCAATAATACTTTGGGTCTATCGGGTTTGTAGGTAAACATGCCGTCCTCTTTCGTTTAATTCACAATCGCATCAGATGATTGGGTAGAGACGATACTGCTTCGAATAGCTTCGAAATCCATCTCCGATAATCGCTCACTGAGCCATTTTTTAGATGAGCCTTTTTCGAGGGTATTGATAAGCAATTCCATTTGTGTTAATGCCCCTTTGTCAAGGGCATCCGAGAGTTTACGGAGAAATTCGTCATTGAGTTCGGAGAGTTCTATTGCAACACTTTCTCTTTTCTTCGCTAGGATTTTGGAAGATAAGAGGGAGATGATCTGCTCTGTTGTGAAGGGCTTTGAGAGCCATGCGTCAAAGACATTTTTAGTTAAATCTTCTTTGAGAGCACTGATGGCGATCAGTATAGCGCAAGTGCCACCTTTTCGTAGTGCTGCTGCTATTTCATATCCATCCATGATCGGCAATAATATATCCAAACAAATAATATCTGGTAGAAAAGTATCGGCTTTTTGTAGGGCATCGGAACCATTGGATGCACATTCTACATCACATTGAAGTGTACGAAAGATATCTCGTAAAATTTCACTATTTTCGGGAATATCATCCACGATTAGCACTTTTTTCCCTACAATCATATCAACATCATAACGAACCGAAGGGGCAGATACATTGTTAGGATTCATCTGATATATAGTGTGTACCATACGCTCAATTATACGGGCATTTTTTTCAATAATATCTGCGTACTCGTTAACATTATCAGGATGTGTACGTAGTAATCCGGCATATCCCGAAATTTGATGGATTGCATTAAAGAGGGTATGTTGTGAATCGTTTTTCATAATTCTAGACTTGTGATAGTCGGATTTAATACGATTTCAAAACGGCTACCCCCTTTTATCGGAGTATAACGCAGTGTACTGTTAAAGCTTTTTCGGATGATTTCCAAACACATATAGAGTCCGAGACCTGTCCCTTTTCCATCCTCTTTGTTGGTAAAGAAAGGGTTGAATATTTTTTCACGCACCTCTTCCGGGATTCCGCCTGCATTATCTTCGATTGTGAGAATACATTCTCCCTCATCTCCTATAGCAATCGATATTATTAAATTTTTTTCATCCTGATCGACTTCATCAAATGCATCGCGCGCATTCGATAAGAGGTTGAGAAGCACCTGCTCAAACTGATCTTCATATCCGAAAATCTTTATCCAATCTATCTCCTCCAGAATTTCAATGGAAATATTGTAGGTGTAGAATTGTCGATTAATCAGCTTAAGTACCTCATCAATACTATGACGAAGGAGAAAATAAGATGCCTCTTTGCTTGGTGTGACAAATTCGAGAAATGTTTCAATGGTTTGGGACATTTTCTGACATTGATTTTGAATAAAAAAAGCCCCTTCCTCAATCTCCTCAGGGTAGAATTCTTCCATTTGTACTTTAAGTGTCAAGTTGATAGCGGTAGCGCTGATTGCGTTGAGGGGTTGGCGCCATTGGTGTGCAATCATAGCAACCATTTCGCCTAATTGGGCTAGTTTTTGTTGTTGATTGATTTGCTGCATCTGATCGATTATTCCATCAGATGCAGCACGATCGGTAAAAACCTGAGAATAGCTTTTCATTGGAGTCTCCTTCTAACCAGAGCAATTGGAATATTATATCACACGAAAAATTATGTATAAATCTATATTTTGCATTTTAACTGCATTCTTTTGTAATAAGATACCTTTATTCGAATTTGCCTTGAGAGAGGGGGCAAATAAAGAGATAAAGGCTAAATAATGGAGAGACATACAGACGAGAATAGATACAGTATTAAAGTTGTGAGCGAAATCAATAATCTGATTGACAAATACCGCTCGCATCTGGATCAAAAGACAATTTTCGAACTGCTTTATAAAAAATCTTCCGATGCGGTTCTCATCATGCATAACGGTCTTTTCGTCGATTCCAATGAATCAGCGCTCAATATGCTGGGTGTTTCATCGATGGATGAAGTGCTTTGTATTCTCAACCATCACCCCTCGTCGCTCTCGCCTGAATTTCAGCCTGATGGAAGCAGTTCGTATGACAAATCTGAAAAGTTGCTTGCAACATGCATGCAGGAGGGGAGTTGTCGTTTTGAGTGGCTTTTTAAACGATTAGACGGAAGCGATCTATGGGTTGATACGGTACTCACACGGATTGCAGAAGGGGAAGATGAGATTATTCACGTTGCTTGGCGTGACATATCGACACGCAAAGAGTATGAAGCTGATTTAATGCAGCAGAAAAAAGAGTTGGTGACGTTCAATAACGATTTGGGGAACAAAACGACACAACTGCATATGCTCTACAAGCGACTTGAATATTCTCAAAAATACCAAAAAGCAATTTTCGATGGGCAGCCCAATATTATCATTGCCAATTTCAATATACGAACTTTATGTGACGGGAACAAAGCATTTCTCGATTTTGTCGGCTATCCTGATATCCCTTCGTTTTTGGCGGAGCATGATTGTATTTGTGATTATTTTATTGAGAAAGAAGGGTATCTCTCAACCACGATGGATGGAAAAGAGTGGATTGAGTATGTCAAGGATAATCCAGGCTATTCTCACTATGCGCTAATGAAACGTGGAGATAAAGAGTATGTATTCAGAGTCAGCGTTAATGAAGTCTATATCGAAAACGACAAAATCAATATAGCCTCTTTCTCAGACATAACGGAACTTGAAGAGTACAAAAAAACGCTCGAATTACGGATAAAAGCAGAAGTAGCGGAAAATCGAAATAAAGACAGAATGCTTCATAACCAATCTAAAAGTGTTCAGATGGGTGAGATGCTCAATATGATAGCCCATCAATGGCGTCAGCCCCTTAACGCTATCAGTGCCTCAGCCATTTCTGTAGCAATGAAACTCGAACTTAATGAGTTAGAATTGGATGATATTCGTGAACACCTTACCTATATCCAGTGGCGAGTACAAAAGATGTCTCAAACGATTAACGATTTTATGAATTTCTTTAAACCTGATCAAGAAATACAGCAATTTAGACTTAATGATGTCATGAAAGATATTGAATCACTTATGAAAGCGCAATTACAAGGGAGAGGGATACAAATCCTCTATGATGAGAACAATCCGATTTTGATAGCAAGCTATAAAAAAGAGTTGGCACATGTACTCATCAATATTATTGCCAATGCGCGAGATGCTTATGAGGGGTTACATCTCGATGTCAAAACAATTAATATTACACTCACGCAATTCGAAGAAAATACATTGATTATATCGGTACGTGATAGTGCTGGCGGCGTAAAACCTGAGAATCTTGATAAGATTTTTAATCCTTATTTCACGACAAAAGATCAAGGAAAAGGGACTGGAATCGGTTTGTATATGAGTAAAAGGATCGTAAGCGAGATATTGCACGGTTCTATTGACGTTACCAATACCGATAACGGTGCCGAATTTTTTATCGTATTTAAAAATCAATATATCACTTAACGTTCATCTGCATTATTTCTGCATAGTTGCTTCCTATACTATACCAATTGAAATGGAACACGTGTTACTAAATTTCATAAAGAAGGAGAGATAGATGAAAGTCAATGATATTGCAAAAATTAAGGAACTAACGAAAGGACTTGTCATTTTATACGTTGAAGATGAAGAAGATATTCGTCATCAAATGGTAGGTCTTCTACGAATCCTGTTTAAAGAAGTGTATGTAGCTGGCGATGGGTTTGAAGGACTTAGCCTATTTCAAAAGCGTTACTATGACCTCATCATAACCGATATTCAAATGCCGAACATGAATGGACTGGATATGGTTCAAAATATTCGACTCATGCATCCGAATATACCGATAATCATCACAACGGCATTCAGCGATCAAGAGTATTTTATCCGATCCATTGATTTAAAAATTGATAAATACTTGCTAAAACCTATAGAGGAAGGGCGTGCAAAGCAGGTCTTTGCCGACATAGCATGGATGATTGATGATAGGAAAAAAGCAAAAGAGTATGAGTTACAGCAGTTGCAGGAAAAAATCAACCGGTTATCGGAGAGGATTGTAGCTCAAATAACTGAAAGCTATCACTCTCCGTGTATTATTTATACGAACGACATCGTTCGCTATTTTAACGACTCCTTCTGTTCTATATTTGATGCTGGAGAGTTACAACGCTTTCTAAAAGGGGAAAAAGGGAAAATACCATTTGATAAACGGTCTGGTTTTATAGCTTCGTTGGAAGAGTATGACAGTAGCAATCCCACAAAAAATCGAATTTCGGTTTCGAAAAGACAAGGGCGTAAAATTTATCGAATCGTCCGTCGTGAGATACATATTGATAATGAAGAGGAGCAGAGTCTAATCTATTTTTTTAACGATATTACCCTTGAAGAATATCAGAAAATCAAAATCAAATCTTATAATGAAATACTCGAAGAGCTAGTGATTCAAAATCATTATCGAGGTAAAAAAGTAGCTGTACCCCCGTGCTCTTTGGATAAAACGATTGCAAAGGATTATAGTGAAGAGAACAGTGCAATGGCAGCTATATTAGAAGAACCTGCAAAAGGAGAATCTAAAATAGATGATGAAGCAAACAGACTTTTACGTCGTTCGCACGTTAACAAAACAACGGCGACCGAATATATTAGTGAACTCGATTATGAAATTCTACAGGAGCTTCAGGAACTTGATGAATTAGATGATGATTTAAAAGAATCAATTTATCAATTACAGGAAAATGAAGATATTAACGGTTTGCGACAAATGGCGATACAGTTGGAAAGGTACGCCCATGAGATCAGTATGTTATTTGAGTTTGAAGACCTAGCATATGCACTCCGTTCCCTTGCCAAAGTGCTTGGAAAAATCGAAGATAGTGCAATTGATACAAAAAATATGAAAAAAGTTATTTTATTTCTCAGTGGGATACAGTCTGATTTGGGTGATTGGCGACGCCATTTATTTGTGACACAGAGCGCTTCAGATATCCACTATCTTGACAGTTCGCTTTTTAGTGACTGTTTGCAAATAGAACTCATTCTATCAAACGAGCCTAATGGAATTGATTCATTTGAGGATGATTTAGTTCTTTTTTAAATTTTTAATAAGTGAGGCTTTCCAATGAATACGATCAAAACATACGAAGCAAAAGGGTATACAAAACTACTAAATGTCCTTTATGTTGAAGATGAATACGAAATACGTGAAAAGATGGTCAAAATTCTTGAGATGCTTTATGCTACGGTTTTTGTAGCAAAAGACGGTGAAGAGGGACTGAGTATCTATAATCATAATCGCTCTACTATTGATTTGATTATCGCCGATATCACGATGCCTCATATGGACGGGCTTGAGATGATTGAGGAGATACGACGCTATGATCCAGAAATTCAAGCCATCATTATTACGGCACATAATGAGCCCGAATATTTTGTTAAAGCGATCAATACGGGGATCGATAATTTTGTCGTTAAACCGGTAGAGATGCAGCAACTAATGAACGTACTGTCAAAAAGTGCTAAAACAATCAAAATTAAAAAGGAACATAAAAATTACGCAAACCATTTGGAAATGATGCTCGCACAAAAAAAAGAGCAATTGGAACAGTCATATATGTATGACACACTCACCGGATGCTTTAAAAAAGAGAAACTCGATCAGATCGTCCAACAACAACCTAATCACACATTAATATTATGTAACATAGACAATTTTGATTCGATTAATTCGACCTATGGGTATGAAATCGGTGATCGAATCTTATTTATGTTTGCCGAATATCTTCGATATTATATGAGTAGTTCAAATACCCTTTATCGTGTCGCTTCGGATGAATTCGTTATTTTTTGCGATATATTCTATAACGATGACTCTATTTGCCCTGTAGAATCGCTCTATCAAGGGATACAAAGTTATATTTTTAAGGTTGAAGATATTCTTATTAGCCTTACCTGCACGATTGGTATCGCATCATCACCTAATGCGCATGTAAAGGCTCATGCTGCCATGAAAGAAGCACGTCAGATTGGAAAAAATCGCTACCATATTTTTAAAGATGATTCTGATTTCATTGCACGTCAAAAAAACAATATTGAGTGGATGCGTAAAATTCGACTTGCTCTTGATGAAGATAGAGTTATCCCTTATTATCAGCCCATTATTGATAATATTACTCAAAAAGTAATCAAGTATGAAGCATTAGCACGGATTATCGAAGATAGTAAACCAATCGCTCCTGAACATTTTATCGAACCAGCTAAACTCGTAGGGCTTCTTCCTAGTATTACCCATGTGATGATGGAAAAGAGCTATGAGCTATTTGCCAATATGTCTGAATCATTTAGTATCAATATCACCGAAGAGGATCTGCAAAATGGTAATCTCCTCTCCTTAATGACGAAATTGGGAAAAAAATACGCTATTGAACCTCATCGTGTAACTCTTGAAATACTAGAAAATATTTCTGCAAATGGAACAATTGAATCGATTAGCCAACTTCATGAACTCTCTCAAATGGGGTTTATGATTGCCATAGACGATTTTGGAAGTGACAAATCTAATTTTTATCGTATCCATTCTATGCATGTAGACATTATCAAAATAGATTCTGCCTATATTAAAGATATTGATCACAATAAAACTTCGGAGATGATTGTAAAAACAATTATCTCCCTAGCTAAGGCTATGGGAATTCCAACGGTAGCAGAGTTTGTATATTCCAAATTAATTTACGAAAAGGTTAAATCCATGGGGATCGATTATTCGCAGGGTTACTATTTTGGTGAACCTATGCCATTACAGAAAATATTAACTCAACTTTCGCACATAGATTCGAGTAAAAACATTCACTAAAATCCATCTACGAAAGCCCATAAATAGGCACTTTAAAGTATAATTTGTTTACCA
>Ga0209467_1000659_pt1 | contig 40982 bp, 41 predicted proteins | sample Higcelwee11metaG_FD_187175 | JGI IMG/M metagenome (GOLD analysis project Ga0209467, IMG submission 187175) | Freshwater pond sediment microbial communities from the University of Edinburgh, under environmental carbon perturbations - High... | ecosystem: Environmental > Aquatic > Freshwater >... | reverse complement strand
CTTGTTGGTTTGTTACCATCCAAATCACTCCTTCAGTAAAATTTGGATGCTTTTACCATTTTTTTGATTCTTTAAATTTCGGGAATTTTAATTGTCGTTCGGCGGGAATTATAATTGACGCTGATCATTATCAAAATGTCTAATGATATTTCATAACCGCCTAACGATTTGCTCACCGGAAAATTAGGAGCGTAGCGAGTAATTTTTCCGTGTGGAGCAACTTGTTATATTTCAATTGTACTTTTCCATGAATAGGTCTGAATATTTACGCCAAATCGGAAGAAGGTTTTCAAAATCCAATTTGCCATTTGAGACCTGAACACTCAAATTGCCAAGTTGCTTCTTGTCATTGAGTAATTGGCTTTGATTTTTCCAATGATTTTCGAGGTGCTGAGGCTTCTTTGGTGTGGGATACCTTCCATCCCAGATAATGTATTCTGACAATACTTTTAGTATTCCATTTTCATCTTTATATGTTGTGAAATTTGCAGTTTTAGCCAACTCTACTAAATCATGAATAGCACCAAAGCTAATGCCCGCACCAACACAGTGCGCTTTAAAAAGAAGCTCAAAAGACATCCCCATTAGCATCTTGTAGGTTGACCAACAATTTACTTCAAGGGTTTTATTGTATTGCATTGCAACCCAAAGCGTACGTGCTGAAACAAAAAGATCGAGTGATTTATTATGCCAATACGCAGGAGTTTCTATGCGCATGTTAAATTGCGCTTGATATGGATTCATTTTAGTTTCGTTTCAAAAGCTTTGCTCTTGCCTCGTTAAACTCATCTTCTGAAATATGCCCATCTTCCTTCAACTTAGCCCATTTTATCAACTCGTCAGCAACGGAGTATTGTTTAAGTTTTTCACCTTTGATTATATCCACTTCTGAGTTTGTGTCTGAACCAAACGAAGATTTTGGTTTTGATGAAAAAATACCATTTTTTTCTACCCATTTATTATGATCTGCCAAAGGATTTAAAAAAAGTGCTTTTACGAATATCAAGTATGCTATGCATATAGCAGAGAACACCAATGACACCACCAACGCTTCATCCAATCTATCCCATGAGTTTTCAGCATTAAGTGTTGTGGCGCAGTAAGCAGCAAACAATATACAGCCAATCAAAAGAAGCGATGTATATCCTCGAAAATTTCTAACCGCTGTTTTTATATGTAAAAAATCTTCATTTTTCTTCATCATAAATATACCGAATCCAAGAAACAGTGCTGGTATTGCACCCACGAGGAATACAACAGCCGGTGCTAACAGCAAGGAAAATATAACGATCTTACTTTGATCGCTGCTATTTAGTGGTTGATTGGTCATAAGAATTCTCTCTCCTTTTAAATGTAATCGCGGTGCTGGACGCAGTCAGCACCGCGATTCACGGCGGCGGAGCCGCCGTGAACAAGTTAATCTGTGGTTTCCGTTTATCTTTCATGCCCACTTATTTAACGTGATAACATGAAAATTTTGTTAATCCGGTGACACCTTAACCTATTTTACTTCGACCTGGCTTCTTTGGCCTGAGCCGTCTGTCTAAAATAGTCTCCAATTGCTTTACAAAAGCCCTTTTTCCCAACGGTCGGCCGTTACGTTCATGCTTTCTGAATAATTCGATTTCAGATTCCTTAATATCCGAAGATAAAAAATCACCCCAGGATGTCTTGACAATCTCAAGCAAGGGTCTTGTTTTGACAAGAAGGTCATCCTTTTCATTCATATGCGCCCCGGCGCTACTCCATTTCCAATCCTCAGGACGTTTTACAAGACCGGCACGGACCGGGTTATACTCGATATACCGCGTGCATGCCGGCAAGTAACTTTCTTCCATGATAAATGATGCAAACCGCCCCTGCCATAAATGACCGCGCCAACCTTCCCTGAAATTGATCATGCTCGTATATCGCCGGTGTGCTTCCCCGACGGCCAGATTTAATCCATCCTTGGTTTCAGGAACTGCAATTAGGTGAATATGATTGGGCATCAGGCAATAGGCCCATATTTCGACCTTATAGTTCAAACACCATTCCGCCATCAAAGCCAGATAGGCTTTAAAGTCCTGATCGCTGAAAAATGTCTGCTGCCTTCTATTCCCCCTTTGTGTAATGTGATGGGGAAAACCCGGCGCCACTGCCCTTGCCATTCGTGCCATGGAATGAAGTTAAGCATGTAGTCTAATTCCTGTCAATAAATAAGTAAGGTGTCACCAGATTATATCACCAGATTATAGACAACTTCATATTCCCATTGTCATCAAATTCAAACATCGGACCCCATGCAACCTCCCAATAGTATCCGTCAAGATCGACAAAGTATCCACTGAAACCACCCCAGAATGTATCTTGTGCTTCTTTCACTATTTGGGCACCAGCAGTCTTTGCACGTTCCATTATGGCAACAACTTCATCCTTGCTTTGAGCATTGTGGGCTAGGGTTATTCCGCTGAAAGCGTTTCGTGTGGTAGGAACATCAGGAGAAATGTCTTCAGCGAGCTTGTCGAGTGGGTAAAGAGTCAACCATGCCCCAGGCAGTTCGATAAAAGTAATGGCATCCGATGAAGTATTGGGGGAAGTATTCAATACATTTTCGTAGAATACTGTTGCCTTGGGCAGATCATTTACACCAAGAGAGATCATTGTAATTCTGGGAATTTTCATTTCTCACCTTTTTGCAGCATAACGCCAAAGTGAGCAGCCGCCGTAGAATGTCTGCATTAGCCGCTCACGTTCTGGCGGCCTGCTCTACCGTTTTGTTGGCATCGTGTTTTTATTTTCAGAAAAATCGATTTTCCGTTTCAATTTATTAAGCCAACTATATGGGATGTTTTTATCATGTTGTAATCGTCCAACAATTACGCCAGGGGATAAATTGATTGTTTTAGCAAAATCACAAACTGTTTCGTGTGAAATTGTCTGAGTTGTAAGAAAATCAGACAATTTTTTGGGGGGTATCAGTATATTTGATGCAAAAGTATCAGCTTCAGTTTCTTTTGGTGAAGTATGGTTCTCATTGTTGTCTATGAAAATTTCAGACTTGCCGTGTAAAAGTATATGAGCCGATTCATGAAAGAAACTAAACCAAAAATGATCATCCATCTTATGCCGTAAGCTTAAAATGATCATAGCTTTATTTGGTGTCAGCCATTTTGCAGCACCACTAATATGGGTTTTAGGCATTTCTGGAAGAAAAATAAGGGCAACTCCAGCAGTATTACATAATTCAATCATTTTTTTTTGAAAAATTGACACGGACTCTTTTGTCAGCAATCGAATTTGATCCAAAGACTCTCTGAACTTTTTTTTATTAAACATCGCACAGTTGATTTGTTCAGCAAAGAGCTCTCCGATTCTTAACCAAGTAGCAACTGATTGAGGGTTTGCTTTAAACGTTGGTGATTTCCTATATGCAACATTAGGCGACAAGTAATAATCATTCCAAGCTGAAATACTTCCAACTCCAAAAAAAGAAAGGATATCATATAAATTATCGACAATATTATCCCGTTTTGGAAGAATGTTGTAGTCAATGAGATGATTAATTGGAAAATTTTTAATCCAGTCTTTTTCTGAAATTAATTTTTTCTTATCTGCTTCTCGTGCCGCATAAAGTTCATAGTCAGTATTTAGATTGATCCATAAAGATGCAGACGTGCCTAATGCTCTTTCAAATTTAATAGCCATTTCAGGAGTAATAGCCGATTTTCCATGTATGATTTGGCTAACAGTTTTGTTAGAGATACCACATTTTTCTGCAAACAAAGATTTTTTTATACCTCTTGATTCCAAGGTTTCTTCAAGAATTTCACCTGGATGAATCACATAGTCAGGATTGAATTGGTTCGTTTTTGTGTTAATCATGATAATCTCCAATCCATGTTATTTTTATTTTTGTAACCCGATTCAAATCAATACCATCGTCCTCTTTTCTTGGGACAGGGTCATGATTTGGCTCAAAAACAATTCGCCACTGATCTTTTATTACAATTGCAAAATCCTCTTTTCTATCTCCAGTGAGTTGGTGACACCTGTCTGGTGGGTGACGAGGAACATCAGCAAGAGTTGGTGCTGCTGCCAAGACCTTCATCCTGCGCATTATGTATCGAGCTCTTTTATCTCCATACTTTTTGGTTAATTGTTTTGCAGAATTACAATCCTTACACAGTTGCTTTGTTTTGAACTCTATTTCCATAGATATATATAATTCTTTTAACCTCTAAGGTAAAGGATTTTTGTTTTTATTTTTAGAAAAATGCTACTCATTTATTGACAATCAAAGAGAATGTACCGACATTAGTGCTCTTCCGCCAATCGCGGTGCTGACCGGCGCCGTGCGCCGATCAGGCAGACGCAGTCTGAATGATCGGTGTGCGGTGTCCGGTCCAGTACCTTGTTCTGGCGCCAGAGGCGCCGTGACAAGGTGCTGGACGCAGTCAGCACCGCGATTCACGGCGGCGGAGCCGCCGTGAACAAGTTAATCTGTGGTTTCCGTTTATCTTTCATGCACACTTATTTAACGCGATAACATGAAAATTTTGAAGGTTATGCAGATCTGAATACCGCCCTTTTAAATTAAACCTTATTGGGGGATTAACCTCATTTTTATTTTCAGTCTTCCGGCATGGCCTAAAAATCAATCGAACCCGGGGTTCTGGGAAAGGCAATGACATCCCGGATATTGGAAATTCCGGTAATCATCATTAAAAACCGCTCAAACCCCATCCCAAAGCCTGCGTGGGGCACGGTGCCGAACCTGCGGGAATCCAGGTACCACCAGTAGGGATCTTTATCAAGACCAATCTCATCCATCCGCGCGTCCAACACGTTTAAGCGCTCCTCGCGCTGACTGCCCCCGATGAGTTCGCCGATGCCCGGAACCAGAAGATCCATGGCAGCTACGGTTTGGCCGTCATCGTTCATGCGCATGTAAAAGGGTTTGATCTGTCTTGGATAATCAGTAAGAAATACCGGTCTCTTAAAATGTTCTTCAGCCAGAAACCGCTCGTGTTCAGACTGCAGGTCAATGCCGTACTCAACCGGATATTCAAATGTTTTGCCGCATTTTTTCAAAATGTCCACGGCGTCAGTGTAAGAGAGCCGGGCAAAGGGTTTACTGATGAGTGTTTCCAGCTGCTGGCCCAGGTTTTTGTCCACAAAATGCATGAACAGGTCCAGATCCTCTTTGCAGTGTTCCATGGCATGGCTGACCAAATATTTAACCAGTTCTTCGGCATGGTCCATATCGCCCTCAAGATCACAAAAGGCCATTTCCGGTTCCAGCATCCAGAATTCTGCGGCATGGCGCCGGGTATTGGAATTTTCCGCCCTGAAGGTTGGGCTAAATGTATAGACATCACCCAGGGCAAGGGCAAACATTTCGGCAGAGAGCTGTCCGGATACGGTGAGATTGGCCTCCTGGCCGAAAAAATCCCTGGAAAAATCCATTTTCCCCTGTTTTTGAACATCAGCCGGATCAAGGGCGGTGACCCGGAACATCTCTCCTGCACCCTCGCAGTCAGAGCCTGTGATCAACGGGGAGTGAAGATAATGAAATCCCTTGTCCAGATAAAAGGTATGAATGGCCTGGGCCATCCGGGATCTGATCCTGAAAGCGGCACCGTATTTGTTGGTCCGGGGCCGAAGGTGGGCAATGCTGCGCAAAAACTCGTCGGTATGCCGCTTTTTCTGCAACGGATAAGTTTCCGGCGCAATGCTGATCACATCCACGGCCGTGGCCTGGATTTCCCATTTCTGGCCCTTGCCGGGCGATGCCGTCAGCTGACCGGTTACCCCGGCGGCAGAACCTGTGGTCAGTTTTTCCACCTGATCGTATTCAGCCAGGCCGTTTCCGGCAATCACCTGGATATTGGCCAGACACGAACCGTCATTGAGTTCAATAAAACTAAAATCCTTTGCGTCCCTTTTGGTCCGGACCCATCCCTGTACAAAAACCTCACCCGGTGAGGCAGCCATATCCAGTACAGCCTTTATCTTGGTTCTTTTCATTGCAATTTCCGTTTTAAAAATATATAGTTACTGATTTTTAAATAGGTAAAGTAAAGGTTAGAATATAAAGAAATTCAGTATCATGCATGAGAAAAATTATCAATACATCCTTAACCGGGTCCAGACCCCGACCCGGTATTCCGGCAATGAAATCAACACAGTGAAAAAAGACCTGTCCCAGGTTGATCTAACCTTTGCCCTGGCCTTTCCGGACCTGTATGAAATCGGCACATCCCACTTTGGACTTCAAATTCTTTATTCCATTCTGAACAACCGGGAAGATATTGCAGCAGAACGATTCTTTGCCCCGGCCCCGGACATGGAAGCCCTCATGCGGGAAAAAAAGGTGCCCTGCCTTTCCATGGAGACCCGAACCCCCCTGGATCAATTTGATATCATCGGCGTCAGTCTTTTATATGAACTCAATTTCACCAATATTCTGACCCTGTTTGATCTGTCCGGTATCCCCTTTTACGCGGATCAGCGGGATGATACCTTTCCCCTGATCATTGCCGGCGGCCCCTGCGCCTTTAATCCCGAGCCCTTGGCTGATTTTTTCGATGCCTTTGTCATCGGGGACGGAGAACAGGTTATTACCCGGGTGGCAGATGCCGTGATTGCGTTCAAAAAACAGGGCGACGGCAAAAAAAAGACATTGCTCAGGATACTTTCCCGGATTGAGGGCGTATATGTACCATCCTTTTTTACCGTTTCCAGGGATGGTGAAGGCCACCAGGTTCTGACCCCGCTGTATGAGGACCACTCCCTTATCAGGCGGGCCATCCTGACGGAACTGACCGTTGAAGATTTTCCCATTTCACCGATTGTGCCCTTTGGAAAACCGGTCCATGACCGTCTGCGCCTGGAAATCGCCCGGGGATGTTCCAGGAGCTGCCGATTCTGCCAGGCGGGAATGATTTACAGGCCTGTGCGGGAACGAAGCCTGGAAGATCTTCTTAAAATCACCCAAACATCTCTGGCAAACACGGGCTACTCGGATATCTCCCTGCTCTCTTTGAGCACCGGAGATTATTCGCAACTGCCGACACTCATAGAAGAACTTCTGTTGCTGAGCCAGGGCCAGTGCAATGCCATCAGCCTGCCATCCATCCGGGCGGAAAAACTGACACCCCAGCTCATGGAACTGATCAAAAGTGTCCGTAAAACCGGTTTTACCATTGCGCCCGAGGCCGGAACCCAGCGCCTGCGAGACATCATCAACAAGAACCTCACCGAAGAGAGCATTGCAAAAACCGTTGAAAACGCGCTCTCCCTGGGCTGGAAAAACATCAAGCTGTACTTTATGACAGGCCTTCCCTTTGAACAGATGGATGATATCCAGGGGATTGCAGATCTTTCCCAGCGCCTGGCTTCCAAATACACCAAAGGAAAGCAGATGATCAACGTATCGGTTACCTGCTTTATACCCAAAGCCCACACCCCATTCCAACGCCATGCCCAGATGACCCTGGAGCAAACCCGTGAAAAACTGCAGTACCTGAAGGACAATCTGCGGCATCCCAAGGTCAATCTGAAATGGCAGGACCCCAAAATGAGCCTTCTGGAAGGGGTCTGGGCCAGGGGAGACCGGGCCCTGTCGCCTTTACTGGTCAAGGCATTTGAACTGGGATGCCGCCTGGACGGGTGGAGTGACCGTTTCAATTTCAGCCTGTGGGAACAGGCCTTTGAAGCCACAGGCATTGATCCTGCCTTTTATACCTCCCGCCAAAGAACCCCGGGCGAACCCCTGCCCTGGGACCACATTGATTCCGGCATTAAAAAAGCGTTCCTGGAAAGCGAATTAAAAAAAGCCGAACAGATGGCCCTGACACCGGACTGCCGGGAGAACGCCTGCACCGGGTGCGGCATTTGCGACTTTAAAACCATTGCCCCTGTGGTTCAAGAAAATAATGCGGATCAGGACGCGCTTTCAGATAAAAGCCCGGATAAAAGGATAGGTGCCCAACCGGCCCGCCTGCCGGACGATGCGTTTATCAAATATGAATTGAAATTTTCCAAACTGGGAGACGCCAGATTTTTCGGCCACCTGGAAATGGCGACCATTTTCGAACGGGCCGTCAAGCGCACAGGCTTTGCCGTAAAATACTCCAAGGGGTTTAATCCGTCCATGCGTATCTCCTTTGCAACCGCCCTGCCTTTAGGCATGGAAAGCGAGGAGGAAAGCCTTTACCTCTATCTTGAAAAAGGATTGAAGCCCCACAGAATCATCTCCGTCCTGAACACCCAACTACCCCGGGGCATTGAGATTACAGACTGCACGCTTTTTCGTAAATCACCGCAACCCCCCATACCCGGGGACACCTATGAGATCTCCTTTGAAGCGCCCTGTATCCGTCAGCCCGACCTGGACCGGTTTCTGGCCCTGTCTGAATTTATGGTTGAAGATATCAGCAAAAAGGGTAAAATTCGAAAAACAGATTTGCGAAAAGCGCTTTCATCCGTACGGCTGATATCCCCTATCCGCCTTGAAATGACGCTGACATCCTATAATGAACGCATCGTGAGGCCTGCAGAAATTCTGGCCGGGGGGTTTGGTGTTGATGATACAGTTGTACAGGATGCAAGAATAAAGAAATTGAAGGGTTAACTTAAGTAGACCATAAGGATTTGTTATGCTCAAAGAGCTTGTTGTCAATTGTGCTCCCCATGAAACCCGGGTCGCCCTGCTGGAAGACGGGAGCATTGTCGAAGTTTTTAATGAACGCAGGGATGACACAAGTATTTCAGGAAACATCTACAAAGGCAGGGTCCAGCGGGTACTGCCGGGTATGCAGGCTGCGTTTGTGGATATCGGATTTGACCAGGCTGCATTTCTCTATGTGGATGATGTACTGGATTCCGCCAGTCTTAAGCTGTGCAGACAGCTGGAACAGGACACGGATGCCGAAGAACGGGATGATGGACTGGTGGTTGATGAGATAGACGAAGAATCCGACTCCTGGAAAGCACCCGCACCGGAGTGCGCCATCCAGGGGCTTCTTGTGGAAGGCCAGGAAATTTTGGTCCAGGTGGCAAAATCATCCATCGGGTCCAAGGGGCCACGGGTCACCACCCATATTTCCCTGGCCGGCAGATATATGGTGCTCATGCCCACGGTGGATCACATCGGCATTTCCAAGCGAATTACGGATGAAACAGAACGAACCCGGCTGCGGGAAATGCTCAAAGGGCTGCGTAAAAATAATTTCGGCTATATTTTCAGAACCCAGGCCAAGGACATTGATGACGCCACATTGTCAAAAGAGATCGAATTTTTAAACAATACCTGGCACGATATCCAGGAACGAAGCCGAACCATATCGGCCACCGCCCTGGTTTACAAAGATCTTAATGCCACATTCCGGGCTGTCAGGGATCTTCTGGCCAATGAAGCGGACAAACTGATAATTGATTCAAAAAGTGAATATGAACGCGTTCAGAATTTTCTGAAAAAACTGATGCCCGATTTCAACCTTTCCGTTGAACTTTATCAGGGAAAGGAATCCATTTTTGACGCGTACAATATTGAAGGGGATATCACCCGGGCACTGAAAAAAAAAGTCTGGCTCAAATCAGGCGGGTATATTGTCATTGAACAGACCGAAGCGCTGGTGGCCATTGACGTGAACACCGGACGGTATGTAGGCAAACGCAACTTTGATGAAACCGTCCTGAAAACCAACCTGGAAGCAGTCAAGGAGATTGCCTACCAGATCCGGCTGCGCAATATCGGCGGCATCATTATCATTGACTTCATTGACATGCGTAAAACCGCCCACAAGGACAAGGTCATGGCCCAGATGCACGAAGCCATGAAAAAAGATAAAAGCCAGACAAATATTCTCCCTCTTACGGAACTTGGTCTGGTTCAGATGACGCGCAAACGCACCCGCCGCAATCTGACTCGGACCCTTTGTGAACCCTGTTTTTACTGTAATGGAAACGGCTACCTGCTGTCGGGCAAATCCATCTGCTACAAAATTTACAGGGATCTGGCCGCCGAAGCCAAGGATATGATGGGCAACAGGTTTACGGTAAAAGTACATCCGGAAATTGCCCAACTTTTCCACGGCAGTGAAAACCATCTACGGGTTTCCCTGGAATCAACATTTTCAAAACCTATTTCCATTTACCCGGAACCCCATTACCATATTGAGGAATACCATATATTTGAGTCCCTTTCCCCTAACCCTTCAAAAGAAGAAGATATGCCATAGGGACGATTCAATAGCACCGGCCAGCCCTTATTTTTCTATTTGATTTTTAAAAACCAACGTCTGTTTGATTGACATTAATGAATATATGGATTAGTATTCCATGTTTATTGTAGTTTATGCAACTGATATATTGACAATTAATAACAAGACAGGACAAGGAACAAGAATTTTATGAAACGCACTTATCAGCCAAGCAACCGGAAAAGAACCAGAAAACACGGATTCCTGAAAAGAATGTCCACCCCGGGCGGCAAACGCGTCATTAATGCCAGGCGGGCCAAGGGAAGAAAAAGACTGACCACAGCTTAAATCTTTCAGGGGTGTATTGAGTAACTTTTCTTTACCCAAAGATGCTCGGCTCCGGAAACGGGCCGAATTTTTAACGCTTTCACAACATGGCAGAAAGATACGAACCAGTTATTTTATAGCTGCTGTTTCAAAGGGAACAGAAAAAAACAATCGAATTGGAATTACCGTATCTAAAAAAGTGGGGAATGCAGTCGCGCGCAACAGAATAAAAAGGCTTGTAAGAGAAAATTTCAGACACAGGAAAAATTTTGTATCCGGAACAAACGACATCAGCATAATTGCAAGAAAAGGTCTGACAGCACTGTCCAATAAACAGATTAATGAAAAGCTTAATAAACTTTTTGAAAAAATTGCATCGACATAAATGAGCAGGCCGATGTTATCCATATTGATCAGGTTTTATCAGATTTTTATATCGCCGCTCCTTGGCACCCATTGCAGGTATGTGCCATCATGTTCGCACTATGCCCTGGAAGCGATCCAAAAATATGGCAGTATAAAAGGCAGCATTTTAGCAATAAAAAGAATATTGCGTTGCCACCCGTTCCGACCTGGCGGTTATGATCCGGTTCCTTAAAATAGCTTTAAAAACAACCTGTTAAGCGTCACCTGCTTCCTCTTCTTTACAGTTTTGAAACAACCCTTGTTTTTAGGAGAGAAGATGGATGAGCAAAAACGATTATTCTTAGCTGTGGCTCTGTCAGTTGTAGTCCTTTTCGGCTATCAGTTTTTTTTCGCACCCGCACCCCAGCCTGATAATCAAAACCAGGAAGCTCCGTTACAGACGATGGATTCGCCTGTATCCGATTCCGCCAAGGTTTCGAACGTCACCCCGGAGGCAGTACCCGCACCTGTCCCGGGAAACCAGGCCGGCTTACGGGACTTTCGTACCATTACGGTGTCCACCCCCTACTACACCATTGGCGTCAGTGAGCATAAAGCTGCGGTAACAAGCCTGACCCTGAATGATTACAGGGAAACCAATGATGAGGGCTCTCCTGCAAAACAACTGGTAACCAAGGAACTGGCCGATCTTACCGGGGGTATTTTTTCAATTAATACCGCCCAGGGCAGTATCAGGGGGCTGGCCGATGCTGTTTTCTCATCCGATGCGGACAGCAAGGATATTTCCCTGAACCAGGGGGAAAAAAATATTACCTTTTCCTGGACAAACCCGGACGGTATTACCGTAAAAAAAGTGCTGACCTTCAAGGCAGACTCCTACCTTATCCATTGTATCATCATTGTTCAGAATGGTTCGGACATACCGGTCAACGACGCCATCAGCATCAGTGTTCCAGGTTATTTCGATGAAGAGGTAAACCAACGCTCCCGGTTCGCATCTGAAGGACCGGTAGCCTATCTTGACAACAAGTTTACCACCATCAAGCCCAAGGACATTGAAGACAAGGACACGTATTCGGGTGTTGTGGGCTGGGTCGGTTACACCACCCGTTATTTCCTGACGGCAGTGATGCCGGACACCCCGGAGACATCCACCCTGAAGCTCTCCTTTGCCAATGACGTTGTAACCAACCGACTGGTTTCCCAAATGCCCAGATTGGATCCGGATAAACAAAACCAGTTGTCCTTTACCCTGTATATGGGCCCCAAAAGCCATAAAATTTTAAGCCAGTATGACAATCTTTTAAAAAAATCCGTTAATTTCGGTTTTTTTGATATCCTGGCCACGCCGCTGCTCATTGCCATGAACTTTATCCATGACATTCTCCCCAATTACGGGGTGGCCATCATTCTTCTGACCATCTTCATTAAACTGATTTTCTGGCCCCTGGGCACCAAAAGCTACAAGTCCATGAATGAGATGAAAAAAGTACAGCCTTTAATGATGCAAATCCGGGAAAAGTACAAAAACGACAAGCAACGCATGAATCAGGAGATCATGGGATTGTACAAAACATACAAGGTCAACCCGGCTTCCGGGTGCCTGCCGCTGCTGGTACAGATGCCCATTTTCTTTGCCCTGTACCGAATGCTCTACATGGCCATTGAGTTGCGCCACGCACCATTTGTGGGATGGATTCAGGATCTGTCCGGTCCGGACCGCCTGTTTCACTTTAATTTTTCCATCCCTTTCATGGACGCCCCTTACGGTATTCCTGTGCTGACGCTTCTCATGGGCGCATCATTCCTGCTCCAGCAGAAAATGACACCCACGGCCGGAGATCCCATGCAGGCAAAAATGATGATGCTTATGCCCATATTCATGACGGTTCTGTTTATCAACTTTCCGGCAGGGCTGGTTCTGTACATGTTTGTCAACAACATCATTTCAATGGGCCAGCAGTATTACACACAAAAGATCTTAGCCTAAGGAGGACGCATGAACCAACCTCTTGAATTTACCGGAAAGAATGTCACATCAGCCGTTGAGGCGGCATGCAGGCAGCTTAACATCCCCAAAAAAGAATTAAAATACAATGTGATCTCAACGGGAACAACCGGTATTTTCGGTATCGTCGGCCGCAAAGACGCCCGGATCCGTGTGACGGTTCCGACCCAAAAGGTACAGCCATCAAAGGAAGACAAAGAAGGCATTCTTTCCATTGTGGATGAGGCCTTTGGCCAGAGCGATCCCAAACCGAAACCCAAACAATCCCCCCCCCCTGCAACCCAAAAGCGGGCACCGAAACCAACGCCGTCAAAAGAAAAAGAACCGCAAGAGACACCTGAGAGTCTCGATAAAGAAATTCAGAATCCGGAGAACGAGCCGCTACTTGAAGATACTGAGTCGCTACTTGAAGATGATGAGCTGCTATTTGAAGATGATGAGCCGCTACTTGAAGATGATGAAGATACCGGCCGGTGGGATGCCAGCCCGACACCCAGGCCTGAAAAGCCAAACAAAGAGGAACTGCCCCCGGAGCCGGTCTCCCAGGCATCCATTGACCTAGGTGTTAAAACAGTACAAAAAATGGTAGACCTGATCACCGAAGATGCACATGTTGAAGCCATAACCGAGGAGAACAAACTCACCCTTCAAATCAGCGGTGGAAATACCGGCATTCTGATTGGGCGCAAGGGACAGACCCTCGACGCCATGCAGTTTCTTGCGGATAAAATCATCAACCGCGAGAGCGAAGCCCGTGTCAGGGTTAAAGTTGATATTGAAGGCTATATGGAAACCCGGAAGGCAAATCTAAAGCACCTGGCCTTAAAAATGGCGGAAAAAGCCAAAAAAACCGGACGGCCTGCCACCATTAACCAGATGAGTGCCCAGGATCGCCGGATTGTCCACCTTGCCCTAAAGGAAGATGACCAGGTCCGCACCCAGAGCATGGGAGACGGGTACTACAGACGTCTGGTTATTTTCCCCAAAAAACGCAACGCCTACAAAGGGAAAAAGCGGTTCAAAAAGTAAATGACAGATACAATTGCGGCAATAGCCACCCCGTTTGGAAGCGGCGGCATCGGTGTCATTCGGATTTCAGGACCCACGTCCTTTGATCTGGCTGCTAAAATTTTTTCAAAGACGCCGGCCCATGGGGAAAAAAAGGCACCGCAATTTATATCCCACAGGGTAAGCCACGGCTTTATATGCGACGGAGATACCACGGTTGACGAAGTGCTTGTCATCCCCATGAAAGCCCCGCGTTCCTATACGGCCGAGGATGTTGTGGAGATCCAGGCCCACTCCGGCACCATTGTTCTTCGGCGTATATTAGATCTGCTGTTCAGTCTTGGGGCACGCCCTGCAGAACCCGGAGAATTTACCCGGCGAGCCTTTTTAAACGGCCGTATTGACCTGACCCAGGCCGAAGCTGTGGCAGAGATCATTAATGCCCGGTCAGACTCATCCCTTAAATTTGCCGCCTCCCAGAACCTTGGTGTGCTGCGCCAAAGTATCCGGGATATGATATCTGTTTTGACCCAGTTTCTGGCCCGACTTGAGGCTGCCATTGATTTTCCCGATGAGGCAGGCGCGTTTTCCTACACCATTGAGGACAAAACCACCCTTCAATCCGTTGCAGACAAGATTGAGAGTCTTATCCAACAACATAAGGACGCCTGTTTTTTAAAAACCGGCATACGCCTGGCCATCTGCGGGGAGCCCAATGTTGGAAAATCCAGCATCATGAACCGGATTCTGGAAAAGGAAAAATCCATTGTCACGGCCATTCCCGGTACCACCCGGGACCCCATTGAAGACAACCTGACTATTGAGGGTATTCCCTTTGTCATTGTTGATACGGCGGGCATCCACCAGACAGATGATCTTGTGGAGATCATCGGCATTGAAAAGGCCAGGGATCAGATAGATGCTGCGGATATTATCCTGTATGTGATTGAACCCGGAAAACCCTTTCCGGGAAAAACCGTATCAAAGATTCTTCCGGAAGATAAGCCGATCATTTTTGCCATCAATAAAATGGACCTGGCTGATAAACTTGATCTTCCCCAACTGCCCGAAAAATATGCAGACCCTTCCCCCATCGAGGTTTCTGCGCTCACAGGAAAAGGCATAAACACACTGAGAACAAAACTTCTGGAGACCTGCATCGGCAATCTGGAAATTGGAAATGATGCGGTCATTCCCAATCTGAGGCATAAAAACGCCCTGGTCCAGGCCCTTGGGCATATGACAACGATGATGGAAGGGCTTGAAAACGGTCAGGAGGAAGAGACCCTGGCGCTGGATGTTAAGAATTGTATTGACGATCTCGGAACAATTACCGGAGATACCGCATCTTTGGACATCCTTGATGCTGTTTTCAATAATTTTTGCATTGGTAAGTAAAGGTATACCCATGGACTTAAATAAACATTTTGTAAAATACGAAGCGATTGTCAGCATGATTGACCAGGTCTTTGACCGGGTTAAAAAGGAGTTTCCCAAAGAGGTGTTCTGCAGGGAAAAATGCTCGGACTGCTGCTATGCCATTTTTGATCTGACACTGATTGAGGCGCTGTATCTGAATCACAAATTTAATGAAAAATTTTCAGGCAATGAAAAGGCCGATCTGCTTGCCATTGCCGATAAAACAGACCGTGCTTTGGTCAAAATGAAGCGAGAGGCATACAAAAAAGTCAGGGAAGGAGTTGACCAGCTTGAAATTGTGGGAAAAATGTCCCAGGAACGGGTCCGCTGTCCCCTTCTGGGGGAAAACAATCTGTGCCTGATGTACGAGTATCGCCCTATTACCTGTCGGGTATACGGGATTCCTACCTCCACGGCAGGCGCTTCCCACATCTGTGGCCGGACCAATTTTGTCCAGGGTAAGGCCTATCCCACCCTGAACATGGACAAAATATACACCCAGCTCCAGCTTTTGTCTGCCGAACTGGTAAGAGATATTAATTCAACCAACATCCGGATGCATGAACTGCTTATTCCCGTATCCATGGCCATGGTTACCCTGTTTAACGATGAATTTCTTGGAGTAAAAAAAGATGGCTGAGACATACTTCTCACCCGAAGAAATTGAAGAAAGAAAAAAAGCCATTTTCGATGCCATGGGAAAACGAGGCCAGCGGCAGATAATGAAAACAGGCTATGACAAATGGGACCCGTTTCAGGAACCCAAAGATCCTATTGACATCCGCAAGGATAAAACCAAACGAACCTCCCAGGAGCTGATCCGTGAGTTTCTCACAGCCATTGATGCGGATGATTATTCCAACAGCTATGCCCAGGGCGCCCTTGAAATGTGCATTGGCATCATAAATGATGAGGAGAAAATCAGGGGCATGTTTGATTTTGCCCAATGGTATACAAAACTGCTTGTTAAAGAGGGACATGACCCTCTTTAACCGGGAGCGAGCCCTGGGCATTCTCAATGATGCCACGGTACGCCTCACCGCCAGGGCTTATATCCGTGAAATCAGCCGGGAATTTTCCCTGACACCATTCCAGGCAAAAAAAGTGCTTACATCCCTTGTTCAGAGCCAGGATGTTGCCTACCAGGATTTGTATGGGTCCACCTATGTCATGGAAAGCTTTTCAAAACCGGTCCGGATCACGGACCGTTTTTTTATTCTGCCCCCTGATATTGAAAGCATTGCAGGCCCCAATGATATAGATATCCGCATAATCGCCGGCATCTCCTTTGGTACCGGGCATCACCCCACCACCCGGCTTTGCCTGGCCGCCCTGGACAGACTTTTTTTTTCAACCGGGTCGTCAGATCATCTTCAAGGCCGTAAGGCAGGAGATATCGGCACAGGTTCAGGGGTGCTTGCCATTGCCGCCTGCCTTGCAGGCATGTCCCGTTGCACGGCCTGGGAAACAGACCCCAATGCCGTCAGCGAAGCCTGCCGGAATGTTGCAGCCAAAACGGCCTTGAAAACCGGATAAACGTCATACACGACATCATGACGCCCCGGGATTTAAGCCTCTCCCTTGTTATGGCCAATTTAAGGATTCCCACCCTTAAACAGATTGCATCTGATATTTGTTCAATTCTGGTGCCCGGCGGATACCTGATTCTTTCAGGGGTGAGGGACTGGGAAATGGACGACTTAAAAACTTATTACAGCGCCATGGGATTTTCCATAGACTGGGAACGGGAAGAAAAGATGTGGGGAGCCCTAACCCTGACAAAAAAACCATAAAGAAACCCATGCGGCCTGCCATTCAAATTCTTGTAACCGTGCTTCTGGCCTTAAGCGTATCCCAGGCCAGGTGTGATGTTTACAGCTGGATCGACGAAAACGGCATCCGGCATTTTTCCAATGTCAGCTCTCCTTATGATAAAACAGCGACGCAAATACCGGAATCCGTCAGTTCCACCATAGATAAATCCAATTTTACGGTCATAAAAGTTTTTGACGGGGATACGGTTCAGGTTCAGGGGGAGGATCTTGAATTTCGAATCCGCATGGTGGCCATTGACACCCCGGAGACCGGCGGGTCAAAAAAGAAGGGGCAGCCCTATTCCCAACAGGCAAAAAAGTTTTTAGAACAACTCATTCAGGGAAAAAAAGTCCGGTTGAAACAATACGGTACCGGCGGGTACAACCGGATTCTGGCGGAAATTTTTTCCCAGGACGTGAACATTAATCTGGCCATGGTCCGCCAGGGCCTTGCCGAAGTTTACCTGGGTAAATTACCTAAAACGCTTGATCCCGCCCCTTACAGGAAAGCTGAAGCTGATGCCAGGCGCAGAAGATCAGGTATCTGGTCACAGGGGAAGGCGTACAAGAGTCCAAAAACATGGCGGAAAGAAAACCCCTGGTAGCGCCCATCCCAAAACAGCCTTTTTGCCAGGATCAATGAACTTTTGCCAGGATCGATGATTTTGCATTCTCATCCCTATGCACCTTTATCAGTCCCGGCATAACCGTATTGCGTCCGTTGAATTTTGCTTTATAAAGCATGGAATCGGCATCTTCAACCAATTTCACGATATCGGCATCGCCCCCCAACTGAGCCACGCCAAAACTGGCAGTCACGCGTATGGTACGATTATTAAACGGGATACGCAATTCGGAAATCTTTTGTCTGAGTCTGTCTGCAAGTTCAATAGCATGGATTTTATCGGTTTCCGACAGGATGGCGATAAATTCTTCACCGCCGTACCTGGCAAAAATATCCTCTGTACGTATATTCCGGCGAACCAGACCACTGACTTCCTTTAACACCTCATCGCCGCCTAAGTGGCCGTAAGTATCGTTTAAAGATTTAAAATGATCCAGGTCAAACATAACAACAGACAATGGTTTTTTGTGCCGGTCGGCAGCGGCTGCATGGCCTATGAGCTGGGCATCAAAAGCCCTGCGATTATAGCAGCCGGTTAAAGGATCAATGGTGGCGGCATCTTTGAGCTGCTCGATCTTAATCTGCCTTGAAAGGGCTACGCTGCAGCCCTGGAGAACAATGCGGACCACATCATCATGGAATGCGGAGATGGGCCTGCAGGGCATCATATAAAGCCGTGAATAACAATTTTCTTCTTTATGGTCGTAATGCACCAGGGAATCCAGATTGAATTTTTCCAGGCATGCCTCCCGGTCTTTATGCGTATTAAGATAGGTGAGACCCTTGGCGTCCTTAATCTGGAAATCTCTTATGATAATATCTTCTATGGAGCGTTTATACATTCTGGGATCCAGCCACACATCCACTCCGGCATTCTTTTTATTCACAAAGGCAAAGAGCCTGTACCCAAGAATATCTTTCAGGCAGTCCGCCACTTCAGTTATAATTTCTGCGGGAGATGTTTTTCCATTCAGAGCCACAATATGGCGGGCCAGTTTGTTCTGTGCATGGGCCCTATTCAGGGAAGATCCGAATACCAGGCCGAAAACAGCTGATAATCGATGGCTCAATCTATCAAGATTTTTACTCATGGCCCTTCCTTTTTTATAAGATTAAAATTTTTTGCCTTTTTGTAAATATTAAAATTATAAAAAAGCAACAAGCATGCCAGACACGCTTAAACAAAAACATTCAATTAAATTTCAATACATTACGCCAAATTTGCATTTAACATAAATCCAACAAACAGGAAAAACTTGCAGGGTTCTGCGTCACTGTTCTGTCATCCCCCGCCAAAGGAGTGACGCCGGAAGAGACCTTTAATTTCAAAAGAAGATTTTCTTGTTATCTGTTGGCTTTTTGAGTTATATGAAAAGCCTAATACGCCTTAACTATTTAAAAATAAACAATTGAAACAAGCCCGGATTAATGCCGCCTTCCGAAAAAAACAACACAACTCTGAATTTCCCCAGATGCATGAAATTCTTACATAAAATTACCGGACTTCTGCAAATTTGGGCTGCTTTGTTTATCTTTCTCGCTCTGTTGATTCTTTTTCTGCCCGCCCAGACAGGCAAGCCCCTTTGCCTGATTTTCTTCATGCTCAACGGATCATTTATTATCCTGCTGCTTTCATGGGTAAAAAGCATTAAACTAGTTATGAAAGAAACCGGATTGATCGTATCTAATTCAAAGGATTTGATGTGGGCCATGGATTCTCGACTGAATGCCACATTTATTTGCGGAGATCCGGAACATATATCGGGTAAAAACGCCATGGCTCTTCTAAATAAACCGTTGGCGTCCATCTTACCCGAAGATGCAAGGAATCGCTTTAATACCCTTATCGGTGAGAACCAACCCTTTTCCATGGAGTGCCTCATTTCCAAAGGTGAAAATTCGACACTGCCTGTAGAGATCCTAGCCGAGCCTATCCAGGGATCCGGGCAGGATACATTTCATGGGATCATACGGGATATATCAGATCAAAAAAAATTGCATGCCCTTAAAAAAGAACTTAACAGCTCAAAAAAACTAAAGAACCTAGGAGATCTTGCAGGCAGTGTTGCCCATGATCTGAACAACAGCCTGGCAGGCATTGCCACTTATCCTGAAATACTTCTTATGGACGACACCCTGTCCCCCAAAATCCGAGCAAGCCTTGATATTATTAAAGAGTCCGGCCAAAACGCCTCTGCCGTGGTCAGTGACCTCTTAACCATTTCCAGAGGGATCAGAGAGGAATGCCAGCTCCTGAATATCAATACGATTATCAAGCGGTTCATGGCTGCCCCAGAGTTTGAAAAAATAAAAACGGCATACGGAAAGGTGGATATTGAGATGCGCCTTGAACCTGAACTTTTAACCATATCCGGCTCCTATAGACATATTGAAAAAAGCATTATGCATCTTGTGATCAATGCGATTGAAGAGACTGCGGCAACGGCAGGCCGCGGCAACGGCACAATCGTCCTGTCAACGGCCAACCATTATGTGGACAGTGAGAAAGACGGGTACACGCAACAGAATCTGTCCCCGGGCGAATATGTGATGCTTGAAGTGCTGGACGCCGGAAAAGGGATACCTGAAGATTGCCTGAATAAAATCTTTGATCCCTTTTTCACCAAAAAGAAGATGGGAAGGTCCGGCAGTGGTCTTGGCCTGACCCTAGTAAAAAACACGGTTCTCGACCACCAAGGAGAAATCTTTGTTGCCTCTGATGAAAACGGAACAAAGTTCACACTGCTGTTTCCTGCCCTTCGCTCGGAGCTGCCTATGACAAGTCAACCCACCTCCATTGAGGAGATCAGAGGAAAGGGAGAAACCCTTCTGGTTGTGGATGACCTGGCAAGCCAGCGTAAAATTGCACAAAGCATCCTTAAAAATTTAGGGTACAAGGTGTTTAGCGTTGCCGACGGGATTCAGGCCCTTGATTTCATCATGCAGACCCCTGTGGATCTACTGATTTTAGACATGGTCATGGCCCCCTCCATTTCCGGACTTGAGACCTACAAACGGATCAAAAAAATCCGACCGTCCCAGAAAGCCATTCTTGCAAGTGGACATTCGGAATCAGAAGATGTATTAAAAGCCCTGTCTATAGGAGCAGGAGCCTTTGTTAAAAAACCCTATACCATATTGGATATGGGCATTGCCGTAAAAGAGGAACTTAACAGATGATGGATATTTTAAAAACAAAAGCGGATATGCAGGCCTGGTCTGCTGCAAAAAAAAGAGAGGGAAAGACCATCAGTTTTGTACCCACCATGGGATACCTTCACAAAGGACATGTTTCGCTGCTTGAAATAGGCAAACCGTTGAGTGATGAGCTGGTCCTGAGCATTTTTGTCAATCCTACCCAGTTTGGCCCCAATGAAGACCTGGACGCCTATCCCAGCAATATTCGCAATGACCTGGATCTGGCACAGCAGGCAGGCGTAACAGCTGTTTTCCTTCCGGATAAAAACGAAATGTACGGGCCAAACTACCAGACCCGTGTCTCTCTGGACCATCTTCCCCAGTACCTGTGCGGCCGGTCCCGCCCTGTCCATTTCGGGGGAGTGGCCACGGTGGTGACCAAACTGTTCAACATTGTCATGCCTGATGTGGCGGTTTTCGGGAAAAAAGACTTCCAGCAGCTTGCCATCATCAGACAGATGGTGAAGGACCTGGATTTCAATATCCAGATCATCGGCGGGGAGATCATCAGGGAAGAAGACGGGTTGGCCATGAGCTCCAGAAATGCCTATCTTACGCCGGAGCAGCGGACTTCCGCCGTCTGCCTTTCCAAAGCCATCCGCCTTTTAAAACAAAGGGTTGCCAAGGGTATCCGGTCTGTTCCGGATCTTGTCAAGGAGATGGAAGCCTTTATACTCTCATTTGAGTACACCCGGATTGATTACATTGAATTGTGCAATCCCCGGACCCTTGAGCCGGTGGAAACCGTCCAGGCAGAAACGCTTGTGGCCCTGGCCGTAGAGGTCGGAAAATCAAGGCTGATTGACAATGCCCTTATTGAGCCGACCTGATCTTTTTTACACCGGCGGTTTGACCACGACAATCACCCGGCACTCCTTTAAAAAGATGTGGCGCTCGGTCTCCCTGTCCAGGGTTTTGGCGTCTGCCATGCTCATCACAATGGCACCGGTTTTGTCCCCGGTTTTTCTTAATGCCTTCACCACCAGCGGATTTGAACCGGTTCTCGCAGACGCAAGGGCCTGGCCCATGTCGCACAGATAGCTGCAGACCCCGTTTTGAACGGCAAATTCCCGACTTATAAAAACAGAGGAATAGATTTCCCTGCCCTGTTCACTGACAATGGTGGGATAAAGTAGGGGCTCAAAATTTAACGTTCTTGCATCCACGATCAGTCCGGTATATGGCTTGGCACCGACAACGGCTGAAAGCGTCTTTTTAACCGGTTCAGCCGAGCCCTGCTTCAGTTCGCTGATCTTGGGGATCTGCCGGATGTGATCTGGAAGCACCAGTTGAAGAAACCGACCATAGAATGTGGCCTCCACCCAAACGTCCACATCCAGGGCAGATGTATACAGTTGACGGCAAACCCGGGCATCCTGGGCAACCTTCTCAATCCCGGCAAGAATGGCATCATGGGTTGATGCGTATTCCCCAACCGTGAGATCCCCTGAAATTTTGATCTGCTTGAGAATGGCAATCAGGTTCCGGGTGGCACAAGCTCTGGCAGACCCAGGCATGCCCACAGCTTTGCCTTCGGCATTGATTTCGGGGGAGGCATGGCCTGTGGCCGTGAAAAGGCCAGTTGTCCAGTCTATGTGCCCGTTTTCAAGGGATTGAAGACAATTGGGCAAGGCTTTTGCCGTAAACATTGTCATGCCCAAAACAAAGATCCCTAAAATAAGGATTTGATGGGGTTTCATCCGTTAAGCGCCCTGGCCTGATGGGGAGACTTTTTGGAAAAGGAAGCAAGAAAATGGTGTTCAAGGAAATCAGCAAGCGAGTTTATATCCTCTAACCCAAAACAGTTTTTTTTCCCGGGCCGGATATCCGTATCTGTCACAAAAGCAACAAGATTAGGGTCTTCAAGACACAAAGGGGCTTCATGGGGGCTATTTTTCCTGAACACCTCAATTTTGGGAAGAGACAATGTCTTGAATCCTTCAGCAAGAATAAGGTCCGTATCACCCAGATAGTGAAAAAATTTCTCTTCGTCCGGACGGGTATCCTCTTTTACCAGGGCCACCTTTGTATCCGTCACAATAAGTGAGGCAACAGCACCGGCATTTTTATGCCGCCAGCTGTCCTTTCCCTTTTTGTCAAAATTTAAATTATGATGGGTATGTTTCACAGATCCCACATGAAACCCGCGTGAGCTCAGCTCTCTGATCAGCTTTTCCATCAAAGTGGTTTTCCCGGAGTTGGATTTGCCGACAATTAAAACAACCCGAGGCGTTTTTTTACTGTTCATATACACAGCCTTGAATATTTTTTATTCTTGAACCATGGATTAAATAGGGCTAAGGTATAAAATGCACATGTAAAAAAGTCAAGAAAAGGAGGATATTATGGATTTATCTTATATTTGCGTTAATCATAATTGCTCGTTCCCGGGGGCAAATCCCTTTGAAGTGACATTCAAATCAGAATCCATCATGGATGAAAATAATGTTGCAAGCCTGTTCTGCCCTTTTTGTGGAAATGAACTCATGCTGGTACGGGTTCCGGATGTATTCCCGGAAAATTTACCAAAGGACAACACAATATAGCACAGCTGAATCAAAACGAATGTGTTTCGGCTCGGCCTGAAAACCTATGAAGTTTCGGTTAAAAATATACTCTGCAATTTTTATTGTCTTGCTTTCAATCGGCATCAGCGGATTCATGCTCTTTGAGAATATGTCATTGATCAATGCCATATATTTTTCAATTGTAACTATGGCGACTGTGGGCTATGGCGATATCCATCCGAAAACTGAAATCGGTAAAATTCTGACCATCATCATCATCATTGGGGGGGTCGGGACGTTTCTAAGTATAGTTGCCAGTATTACAGACGTATTTGTCAACCGTCGTGAAGAAAAAATTCGGCAAGAAAAAGTCAATATGGTGTTGGGATTGTTTTTCAGTGAAATGGGGAACGACCTTTTAAAACATTTTGTCCAATTTGATCATGAAGTAGACGGGTTATACAAAAATCTCAAAATTTCAACAGAATGGGAAAATGAAGAGTTCAACAACGCATATCAGCTTTTAAAAAAACATCGAATTTCGATCAATTCGCATAAAGGAGACCTGGCGGCTTTATTGACATGTATGCAAAGCCGGGCAGATTTGCTTTTAAGATTAATTGAAAATCCGACGATTCAGGAACACGAACATTTTACGGAATTGCTTCGTGCAATATTCCATCTGCGGGACGAACTCTCACACCGCAACAATTTATCTGAATTATTGGACTCTGATCGTAAACACCTTGAAGGGGATATCTCAAGGGTCTATAAGTTGTTGATATTTGAATGGCTGCGTTATCTTCGTTATATCAAAAAAAATTATGGCTATCTTTTTTCTTTGGCAATTCGTACCAATCCTTTTGACCCGGAGGCAACGATTGCCGTAAAAAACTAAAATCATAACCAGTATTTCACAGGCCCGGATCGAGAAAAAATGCAGAAAGCTACTCAAAAATCCGGATGAGCCTCACCCCATCCAGCCGAAGTCCGGCATTAAGGATCCGGATTCTAAGATGCGCCTGTTCTTTAATCAGTGCCTCAATTTCTTTAGCCGAAATTCCGGGGTTAATTTTTGAAAGGGTTACCAGACGGTCCTTTTCCCGGGTCAACACGTTCTCCATTTCAGCCGCACCTTCAAGCCGATGCATCTGTGCTGTTTTTTCGGCCAGGTTCTGACTTTTCTCCAGCATCTCCGGAAGAATTTCTCCAACCAGTTGCGGCAGCGCCAAAAACCAGCCCGGGTCATCCGACATAAGAGACGATTCCCAGTTGGCAGGCAGATCATCCGAAGCCAGCGGTCTTCCGTGATGGTCAACCACAACACGAATCGGCACAGTGGCAAGAAACCTGTCGGCCAACGATCCTTCCCCGTCAGGAAGATCCAGAAGGAAAAGCGTTTCAAGAACCAGGCCCTGCCGGCCTGTTCCGGAAAGCCTGGCCACGGCAGACGCTCCTTCGCCCTGGGTAATAAAATACTCCATCACCTGACGGACAAAGGGGTGATCCCAGGTTAAAAAATCAAGATCGTCACGGGCAATGGCTGTGGCCCTGTCAAAGGTGACAAATTTGCCGCCACCGCTCAGTGTGGGGAAATTTTCATCGGTCATTCGATCCGGTATAAAAGAGACCACCGAATTGCCCGAAACCTCGGTGATCCGATCGGTTTCAATGCCGTAAACATCCAACAGATCCTCCATTAAATTATGAAGCTCGTGGGATTTTTCCGTTTGTTGAATCATTTGAATTAATGCATGGGCAGATTCCGGTTTAAACGAATTTAACTCAAGAAGAATATGACGGCCCTGGTTCAGCGTTCGGGTCATCTGCGTGACAAAGGCTGCAGTATCACGAATCAAGCGCGTCATTTTCTGTTCAATTTCAGAATCGATCACGCCAACCGGCTGTTTATCCGCCTGCGCCATCAATTGAACCACACGGGATTTAAACCGATTAAATACGGCGTGCAACCCGTTGACGTTCTCTTTAAAAAGGCCGATTCCCTGATCATACCACAGGGCTAAAATCTCATGGGCGGTGTTGCGGATATACGGTACATGGATGACAATTTTTTCTTTTTGGCCGATGCGGTCCAGCCGACCAATTCGCTGCTCTAAACGTTCCGGGTTTACGGGAAGATCATAAAGAAACAGATGATGGACAAACTGAAAATTTCTTCCTTCACTGCCGATTTCAGAACAGACCAGCAATCTTGACCCTTCAGGGTCGGCAAACCAGGCAGCCTGGCGGTCCCTGGCCAGCAGGTCCATGCTTTCGTCGAACCGGGCCGCATCCACACGGATATGCGCTTCAAGTCCCTGGAGCACCGCCGCTACGATCTGCCTTGAACGGCAAATCACCAAAATTTTCTCAGGCTTTAACCTACGGCATAGTTGGGCAAGACAGGCGACTTTGGGATCACCGGCTGGATCATCTTCCAAACGAGACCTCCCCTCAAGGGGAATCAGGCTCACCTCTCGTTCAGGAAAGCCTTTTATGGAACGGCGTCTGTTTCTGAAAATTACCCTGCCGGGTCCAAAAGCGTCCAGGAGCGACGCTGCAGACTCTCCCCGGTCCAATTTTTCCCTGACTTGTTGTGCCACGGCTTTATGCCCTTCCAACTCCGCGACAAAAGCTGAAAAATCATGATAACGGCACGGATCTAAAAGTTTTAACTGAGCGAAATGGTTTTCAAGCCCCATCTGCTCCGGCGTTGCCGTAAGAAGCATCATCCCCCGGGTCTCAGTATCCAGACCGGCCATAAATTGATAAAGGGGGGAATCCTCTGCCATATGGTGGGCTTCATCCATAACCACCATATCCCACCCCGCGCTGATCAACGCCTTTTTCGCATGGTCCGAGTCACTGATAAAGGATTCGGCACAGATCCCCTGCTGATCCAAAAGAAAAGGATTCATGTCCGGCTCAGCCGCGGCAGCTTCGGTTAAATAGGCTTGATCAAAAATTCGAAAAATCAAGCTGAATTTTCGATACAATTCAATAAACCACTGGTGAACCAAGGCATCGGGAACAATAATCAGCACCCTTGAAATTTGAAACGTGACCAGAAGGCGGTGAAGAATCAAACCCGCCTCAATCGTCTTGCCAAGGCCTGTTTCATCCGAGAGCAGAACCCGTGGAAAATACCGGCTGGAGACCTCACCGGCAATATAGAACTGATGGGGGATCAAATCCACCTGACCGCCTAAAAATCCCCTGGCCGGTGATTTCTGATACGCCCCTTGCGTCGATCGGATACGATATCTTAGATCAAACTTCCCGGATGTTCCGGAAAGCCCGGAAAGAAGCTTTGAAAAGGGCATTTCCACGGATAAAACCGATGACAATTCATGCTCAAAAAGCCTTTTTTCCCCTTGAAAATAAGTGAGAATCCCAGCCGTTTCCTCCACTTTTTCCACGGTTATCCGTGTTCCGTCTTCTCCGCTGATCCGGTCTCCCGGCTGGAACCGTATTCTTTTGATGGGCGCTGCCGCCCTGCTGTATTTCCTTGAACAGTCCGAACCGGGAAAAAGCAGGGTCAGGGTTCTTGCGTCAAAAGAGAAAAGAATTCCCAACCCCAATTCAGGCTCGGTTTCAGAAACCCATCGTTGCCCTTTAAAAAGACTGCCTGTCCTAGACACTTCGCTCATGCCGCGGTCAACTCACCCATGATAATTGTGTAAAAAGTAGGTCTTATGCCATTCCCGCATGGGGAAGTCAAGCACTGTCCGGGGTGTTGAGCAGAATGTGCTGTTTGAATTTATGATTTACTTAAAAAGGGGCTCACAATGAAGGGTCTTTCAAGCATTTTTTCATACAGGCTGATATAGCTTTCGGCACAGCGGCTGTGGTTGAATTCCGTGACGGACTCAATCATGATCCGCCGGATCTGGACCTCCCTTTCATCGGGATTAAGGGCAAAAAAGTCCATGGCCCGATCCACAGCCCAGTTCAGTCCCTGGGCATCATATACGGTGAAAATAAAACCGTTGCCGCTGGAATTTTCCAGGTCAAGGGGCCTTACCGTGTCATGGAGGCCGCCGGTGTCAAATACAATGGGCAGGGTGCCGTAAATGGCCCCGATGATCTGGGGAAGGCCGCAGGGTTCAAAGGAAGAGGGCATGAAAACAAAATCACTTCCGGCAAATGCCTGGTGGGAGAGTTGTTCATCAAAACTCAAAACGCCTATTCGATGGCTTAAATCATGGAATCCGGCAATATCTTTGAAGTGTTTATAATATTCCCCGTCTGCCACGGAGACGATCTGTATCCCGGTATCCCAGTAGCGTTCTATGGTCTCGTACATGATATGGGCCAGCAGCTGGCATCCTTTTTGGACCGGGTCCAGACGGGACGGCCAGAAAAACAAAGGCGCATCCGGATTTTGTTCAAGGCCGACGGTTTTCTGGAGAAAGGCCTTGTTTTTCTGTTTCATCCCGCGGTGATTTTTCGGCCCGTAATTAAACCGGATCATTTCATCCACTGCCGGGTTGAATTCCGGTTCCGGCGCATTCAAAATACCCGTGGCACAGCCGGCCTTCCATTTGTGGGTCAATTCGGCCTGAAGCCCGGGTTCCACAAAAGGATGGCGGTTTTCAACGATCTCCTGCAAAAACGCAGGACTGACCGTATTGACATAATGGGCTGAAAACACGCCTGAGCAAAGAAAATCGACCCGGTTGGATTCCCGGCTTTCCTCATAACTTTCAGGCATCCGTTTAAAATAAAGCCATTGCCAGAAGGAAGCAGCATCAATCCCCCGGTCCTCTATCTCGGCCAGGGTGGAGGTCATGGTGTGAATATTGTGAATGGAAAACAGGCAGGGAATGCCATACTGCCTTGCCATGGCCGGGATCAGGCCTGTCATCCAGTCGTTGCAGTGGATAATGTCGGGTTTTACCCTGGGGATGATATTATTGATCACCTCCCGCTGAAATGCCAGGGATACCTTTAAATTTGTCTTATAACTAGCGGAATATACTTTTTCTTTATAAAGAAACGCCCGGTCCGCGGCAAAATGAATCCGCTCCTCATTCAGGAATTGCCTGATTTTTTCCACCTCCCGGTCATGCTTTTCGGTGGAATAATCATGATAGATGGAACGGTAATCAGGTATGGCTACATGGACATCGCTGTTCAGATCGAACAGGGCACTGATCAGGGCCGCTGATACATCGGCCAGGCCGCCGGCCTTGGCCGAATAGCCTGCGCAGGATCCCATTTCTTCCGGCAGATAAGTCACCTCCGGGGTGACAATAAGAATTCTTGGTCTATTAGGCATGAGGACCTTCCTTCCACTGTCTTTTTTATATGAAAGTTATGAGTATTGAGTAGTGAGATTTAAAACAAGCTGTTTTTCTCAATACTCAATACTCACATCTTTCATTCTTTGTTGTGGGCTGAACCACGGTGAAGAAACCGGTCAGCCCATGGCTGTTATTCAATAATTCAATTGTTGCATCTTCTGTGCCTGCAGAAGACCAGCCATCCTATCCCCTGGTACATCAGGCATGGGCAGTTATACGCCTCTTGAAATCGGTTCAAAATTTTTTAAATCTTTGTCAACTAACTTTCCAGAATGTAAAAGAATCAGACATCACCCCCCCCTTTGGTATTTTCACAACCTGGAGGATGGACAAAAACAAACCTTGCTGATATGAAAACCTATTTGATTGATAACCTCACAGAGAAACAGGGTATGATGAACAAAAGCAGTATTGAGGAGCGCGACGAGCGCCTCATAAAAAAATTCCGAAACATTGTCGAGGAAAAGGAGCAACTCCGGGCGCAGTTCAAGCAGCAGGTCCCTCACAGACGCTCATGGTCCCTCTTGGCGCCGGCAGGATTCATCTTGGCGGCAGGCATCATATTCATGGTCTACCACACGATTCCCGAACGCACGCTGACAGACCCCTCATCCACCCCGGAAAAATTTGAGACCGCCTCCCAAAAAAATTCAATGCCCATGGCTCAACACCCATTAACTGATGTTGAAAAACCGGATCTCCCCAATGAAAAGCCGGTCCAGGCACTCTTGTCTGAAACGGTGCCTGTTTTACCGGCAGAAGAGGAGCCGCCGCATTCCGAAGTTGTACAGACTGAAATTCTACAGACCTCGGAAAAGGCGGCACCTGTGGAGACACTTCCAGAGATCGTCAGCACCACCGATGTGACCATCGAGGAACTGGTTATCTGCCGCAGCATCAAAAACAGGCAATATATATCTCCGGAGAACCGTTTTTCCATGGAAAACGGTGCAAAACCAGTGGTCTGGATATGGATGAACGTCCTGACCGACAAGCCCCCCCAAGACCTGAGCCACATCTATTACCTAAACGGCGAGAGGTTCTGCCGAATCATTCTCCCGGTCCTCTACCCCAGGACCCGAACCTGGAGTAACGTGAGATTGAACAAACCGGAGCATGCCGGATCTTGGCGTGTGGACGTTGTCAACAATAGCGGGCAGGTAATCGCAAGAACCGATTTCACCGTTGGAAGCTGACGGATTCTTTCATTCCTTGATACCCTCCCCCACTTCTGCGATAAACCAGGGCATGCAAACTTGGTATCGATACACGCTCTTGTGCTCGAACGAGACCTTCTACAGCCGAAAAGGATATACATATCAAGTTCCACTTTTCATGGGTTTGATGCCAATAATTAATAATAATCGGAGGGTTTAAATTCCACATTGGGGCATTTGGATATTGATGTTGTTGTCTCAATGAAAATTTGAAATGATCTATACCGCAATACGTGTGTTATTGAATGCTGCTTTAAAATAAGCTTAGGCGAGGATAAATAGACATAAGTGTCGCTTTCCCAGGGTTTAATCAGAGGCTGGATTTTTTATAGAAATGGACTTATTAACGCTCAAATCAGCCGCGCCAAAAAGCAAAGCGACGCGGCGCTTTTTAACGTTGGCTGAATTTGAATGTTATGTGATTTAAGATTAAGGAAATAAAAAGTTTCCGCATCTCACACCAGTAATCCCCCAAATCAAACGTTCGTAGGGGTTTGGACTTCTCTTATGAAAGTCCACCCATGTCATGCCATTAAGCAAAATCGGTATTTCCGGTGCCTTGCTGCAAGATTTAAGTATGGCAGGAATAACAGGAGATTGTCGATCAACAAACTTCCGGATAAATGCGTTAACCTCCATGTTTTGCCATGGCCCCATACCCGAGTTTCCGACAAACACGGCGGCAGATTTAATATTATTTATCTGTTTTTCTAATTCCATCTGCCAAGGAAAGCCAGGCCGCAACTCCCACTCGTCCAACCATGGAAGCACCCCCCTTGTTCTGAGATTAATAGCGATTTTCTTTATTTCTGGCTTATCTTCAGAGTTATGACACATAAACACATCAAATTGATTTGTTCTTGCCTTTACGTTAACAATAGCCGCTGATAATGCATCGCCAATTATTTTCGCATCTTTGACACCTAGTTGGGCAAGCATTCCCATTTTATGCAATTTCACAAGGTTATCGGCTTGTTCTATAGGAAGTTCGACAGTAATTTTAACACTCCCCTTTTCCAAATTTAGAATTTTAGGTGGCTGATCTAAATTTAAAAAATCAGATAATATGCGAATGAATGCGTTTGCTTGGCTAATATCGTATCGATCAAAGTCTTCATCGATAATAAGAGCAAGGGGAACCTGAATTTCAGATTGTTTTGAAAAAGGAGAATCGTCAACATGTCCGAGAAATCTTGTCCCTTTTTGTTTAAGTTGCGAAACTAGCTTTCTATAGCTTTCACATGGAGCATCTAACTCGTCGTGTGAAAAATCTAATGTTTTTATATGTGAGAACGCAGTTGGCAAGCACTCCCTATCATCTTCTAGCAAAATTGGGATTAACCTCTGTGCAATTTTTTCTTGGTCAGTTGATTTCAATAATTCAACAACTGCATCGATAGATCCATCTTCCCATGCAACTCCGAGCGGCTTGTATGAGAAGTGATCTATTTTCCTTTTGTATTCTGGTGTACAAACAGCTATTACATAGTGACTACTCTGTAATGCGATATTTTGAACTCTTCGTTTATCATCCCCTGGCTTTAATTCCCATTTATCGTACCAAACGCTCATCCTCTCTCTAGTCAAGCACTCTGCGAGTTTTTGCACCCAATCAGCGATCTTTTGACTGGAATGCGCGTATGAGATGAAAATGTCTTTCATGTTAATTTCCCTTTTTCACATAACGATTATGTTCAGCAGATCTGTATATCATTCAAGATTGATTATCCACCTGCATAACATGATTATTTCAATGTTAATCAGATCTGCATAATTCCTTTTTAAAATCACCATCATTGGAATAATTAAACATCCCCTGCGCCAAATTGCAATAGTCAATTAAACACCCTGTACAAATTACCTTTATTCTTGCCCAGAAGACCGATGACTTATGGTATCATTGAATCCAGAGAACCTTTCCACACAAGGCGTTGACTACTTCTGATATTGATGATGTCAACTCGAATCTTATTAACCTATAAAGTGAGCCCGACCTGAATTATTCCGAGTCGCTACAATTACCGATCAAAAACTACAGTTTTTGGAACATCAGTTGTACCCGAGAACAATCATGTATCAAAAAGTTATTTTTAATTTTTGTTACATGATGTTATATAAATTCTTAAAGTTTTTGGTACACAAACAGGAGGTAGAATATGCCAGCACAGCCGCAAGAGAAAAATTTGATGTCACCGGCTGAATATTTGGAGATGGAAAGGACCTCTCTGGATATTAAGCATGAATTTTTTAATGGTGAGGTTTTCGCTATGGTTGGGGCCAGCAGGAACCACAACCGCATAAATGTGAATTTGACAAAAAAATTAGGGATCAATTTTGAAACCAACCCGGCTCATTGCGAAGTATTTTCTAATGACATGCGGGTTAAAACAGCAGAAAATTATACCTATCCTGATCTTACTATTTCCTGTGGGGATGCAAGATTTGAAGATGATAAATTTGATACCCTAACAAATCCTGTTATCGTTATTGAAATTCTTTCAGATTCAACCGAACGTTTTGATAGGACGAAAAAGTTTGCTTATTATCGGGCAATTCCTACGCTTCAAGAATATATCCTTGTTTCCCAACATGAATGTTGGGTTGAGCAATATATACGCCAAAACGATATGTGGGGTTATCAATCATACGATGGGTTAGAGCAAATTTTGAAGCTGGAATCCGTTAATTTTGAACTGCCGTTATCTGAAATCTATTTGAATGTTGCGTTTGAAGATGAGCCTCGCAAAATCTGAAATCAGCAGGAACAGCAGAATTTTTCAATAGAAGGGATTAGATAATGTACCCCAAAGGACATAAAGCGGAAATAGGCTATAAAAGGGTATCATCAACAAACCAAAAAACAGACCGGCAACTTGACGGTGTACCTCTGGATAAAATTTTTGAGGATAAACAAACAGGCAAAGACACCAACCGGCCCCAACTTCAGGCTTGCCTGGATTACCTTCGGGAAGGGGACCGCCTGCACGTCCATTCTATGGACCGGTTAGCCCGGAGCCTTGCCGACCTCCAGGCCATGGTTCAAGGCCTGACCAGTCAGGGGATTGTTGTCAAATTTCACAAGGAAGGCTTGGAGTTTACCGGAGAGGACAATCCCATGTCTATGCTGATGCTTCAGATCATAGGAGCCGTTGCGGAATTCGAGCGTTCCCTGATCCGGGAACGGCAAACTGAAGGGATAAAAAAAGCCCTGGCAAAAGGCGTGAAGTTCGGCAGGGCTCCAAAATTGACCCTGGCCGATAAATGTCAGATTGCTGATCTGGTGGAGCAAGGGCAAGAAAAGAACGCTCTGGCTGAACAGTTTGGGGTGTCCCGGCAGACCATTTACCGGGCGTTAAAAGAAGTTCAAGCGTAAATCAAAAATTCTGGAAGAATTAAGATGTGTGGATGCATTGCATGTCGATGCAGATAATGTCGAATAATCCCGGTCCGGTAACATGTAAATCTGGCCGAGGTATTCTGATAAAATCAAGCCATTATATATAGGTTCGCTCAAACCTTTCTGAAGGCAGCATTCAATAACAAAAATATTCAACGCCTTTACTATCAAGGGTTACACCCCACATAAATAGACACAGTCAACTCTCAATCCCTATCCTCAACATCCTTTTTTTAAGCTCCAAACCAATGGGTCATTTTTTTACAGAAGCCCACCAGCATAAGCATTACAGGAACTTCTATTAAAACGCCAACCACGGTGGCCAGTGCTGCTCCGGATGAAAGGCCGAAGAGCATAACGGCGGTTGCAATGGCTACCTCAAAATGGTTGGAAGCCCCGATCATGGCAGCAGGTGCAGCATCTTCATATTTCAGTTTAAGAAATTTTGCTGCAGCATATCCCAGGGCAAAGATCAATATTGTCTGGATAAAAAGCGGAATTGCTATCCATAGAATCGTTAACGGGTTTGCCGTAATGACGTCTCCTTTCAAACTGAACAGCAAAACGAGCGTGAGCAACAGGGCACAGATTGTTATCGGAGTCAGAACACCTAAAAACTTTTCCTTGAACCAGGTTTCCCCCTTGGCCGCGATGATCGACTTGCGTGAAAAATAACCTGCAACAAGCGGCAGTGCGACATAAATTGAGACAGAGAGCAGTAGCGCCTGCCAGGGAATAGGCAGTTTGCCGACACCAAGCAGAAATCCCCCAAGTATACCGTAAAGAACGAGCATGGTCAGTGAATTTAATGCCACCATCACCAGTGTCAGACCATCATTTCCCCTTGACAGGAATCCCCACACAAGCACCATGGCCGTGCAGGGGCCTATTCCCAGAAGAATGCATCCTGCAAAATAGCTTCGCCATAAAGGCACCTGCAACATTTTAATACCATCCTGCAACACCACAATTCCGGCCCCATGCTGAGCCCCCACAGCCAGATCAAGGCCAAAAGGCATTTTTACCAGGTCCATGGCTCCGGCCCCGATGAAAGACTTTAAGATGAACCCCAGAAAAAACAGTGAAATGGCATACATGGTAAACGGTTTGATACACCAGTTGATGAACAAGGTTAAAAAAACGGGTTTACCGCTTTTACCGGCCTTGATTACAGAAGCGAAATCAATTTTAACCATAATCGGGTACATCATGAAGAACAAACAAACGGCTATGGGAATGGAGACAACCGGTGCACCGTTCACATTGATAGACATGGCGTCCAAGGATTTGGCCAGATCCGGAGCAACTTTTCCCAGAAAAATTCCACCGATAATACATAATCCGACCCAGACCGTCAGATAACGCTCAAAAAGACTGATCATTTTACGTTCATTTCCAGCATGTGTATTCATTGTTCTTTTTCTCCTGTATTGGGTTATGCAATTCGGCTATTAATATTTTCAGGCAGATTTTCAACAAAGGCCTTGATTTCATCTCTGACTTTTCGGTAGCAGTCCAGCTGCTGCGCCTCATCTGCACCCTGTTCAGCAAGCTCTCTGGCCATTTGGGGCGGATCATCAAAGCCGACATGAATTACCTTGCAGCGAGGCGGGAAATAAGGACAGGTTTCATGGGCATGTCCACAGACGGTGATGACCGCGTCCAGTTTCATATCCATGAACTCATTATGTGTTTTCCTTTTTTTTGAAATTTGATTCCCTTTATCATAAATTAGTATGTGTTCAGTTAAAATCTCTTCCAAAGAATTGGAAATCCCGTAATCTTTTTTGGAGACGTTTAATCCTTGACAGTCGCTGTGTATATTTATATATTCTTTTTTAGCGATTTGTAAAGGAATAACTGGGAGTGTAGGGGAGGATCATTATGAAAACATTCATCAAAGTTATGAAAGCATTATCTGATCCTAATCGGGTGAAAATGATGAAAATGCTTCAACACCGGCCGATGTGTGTCTGCGAAATAAAGGAGGCACTGGGAATCGCCCAATCCACGGCAAGCAAACATTTGAAGCTTCTAGAGGACGCAGACCTGGTCAGAGGATTTAAAGATGGATTGTGGGTAAACTATTCTTTGTCTGACGGTCGCAGTTCACCATTTGCCGCCAACATGATCGGAAATCTGAAACACTGGCTGGAAAATGAGAGTGAGATTAAAGAATTGAATAAGATTCTTCCGGGAATTGACCGGCACGATATTGTCGGCAAAGTGTAAAAGTTAAAAAAATTTAAGCATATGTATCGTCATATGCCCATGTAGAAAAAGAGGTGAATATGAGTTCAAATACAACTCAGGCCGGTACAGTCCGGAAAAACAAGTCAGTATTGGCGCTGAATTTATTTCTGGGGGCCGCAGGCGTTGTCCTGTGGTGGTTGATTTACCAGCAGTTGCCGGCAGTATCCAAATGGCTGACATATGGTCTGCTCTCAATTAGCCAAGGGTCTCACCTGGGAGATTCAATAGAATTTTTTCTTTATGATACGCCAAAAGTCATGATGCTGCTCTTCCTGGTTGTCTTTGGCGTCGGCATTATCCGAAGTTTTTTTACCCCGGAAAAAACCCGAGCCTTTCTTTCCGGAAAAAGCGAAATTGCAGGTAATGTTTTTGCAGCACTTCTTGGGATTGTGACCCCTTTTTGCTCCTGTTCCGCTGTGCCGCTTTTCATCGGATTTGTGACTGCAGGCGTTCCTTTGGGCGTTACCTTTTCATTCCTGATCTCAGCGCCAATGATCAATGAAATCGCTCTTGGTCTTTTATACGGGCTCTTAGGTTGGAAAGTCGCTGCCATCTACATGGGGACCGGTCTTTTCATTGCCATATCTGCCGGATGGGTGATTGGCCGACTGAAACTTGAAAATCACATTGAAGACTGGGTGACCCAGGCCAACATGGCTGCTGTTGAAATGGAAGAGGAAAAATTGACCTGGAATGACCGGTTTATTTACGGCTGGGATGCCGTAAAGGAGATTATCGGCCGGGTCTGGATCTATGTCATACTGGGTATTGCCGTAGGAGCGGGTATACACGGATTTGTCCCGGAAGGAATGATGGCGTCCATCATGGGCAAAGGATCCTGGTGGTCTGTTCCGGTGTCAGTTCTGATCGGTGTCCCCATGTATTCCAATGCCGCCGGAGTGATCCCTGTTGTTGAGGCGCTGCTGGGCAAAGGGGCGGCGTTGGGCTCTGTCCTGGCATTCATGATGAGCGTTACCGCATTGTCCCTGCCGGAGATGGTGATATTGAGAAAAGTGTTAAAACCCAGACTGATCGGCGTGTTTGTAGGCGTTGTCTCCTGCGGTATTCTGATAGTGGGATATCTGTTTAATACGATTTTATAAAGCCCTTTAACTTGGGGTGTGAAAGGAGTTTGAAAAATGGAAATTAAAGTATTGGGGCCTGGATGTGCCAAATGCAGCAAAACCGAAAAGCTGGTGCAGGAAGTAATTAAAGAAACCGGTGTGGATGCCAGTGTTGAGAAAATCACCGACATGATGCAGATCGCATCCTACGGCGTCTTTGGCACCCCGTCGGTTATTGTAGACGGCGAGGTGAAATGTACAGGGAAGGTACCTAAAAAAGAAGAGATCAAAGCCTGGATTACCAAATAGTCTCAAAAGAAAGCTCTAATGAAAAATGAGTGAAAGAAAGCAGAAAAAATGTCTGAACGCTTAAAAAAAGGACACCATAATGTTGAAAAGACTATTTGAATTGACTGTTCTGGTTTCGTTTTTTCTTTCTATGTCGATTGTCTATGCCCAGGATTTTTCGATGGTTCCGGAAAAAGGAAAAGTTACCATGATCGACCTTGGGGCTAAAAAGTGCATCCCCTGCAAGATGATGGCCCCGATTATGGGAAAGCTTGAAAAAGCATATGAGGGCAAGGCACATATTGTTTTCATTGACGTTTGGGAGAACCGGGACCAGGCCCCCAGATTCGGCATAAGGGCCATCCCGACCCAGATCTTTTTTAACGAGAACGGTGAAGAGGTCTGGCGTCATGAGGGGTTTCTGGAAGAAAAGACCATTGTTGATCGCCTGACCGAAATGGGGGTGGAACAACCGGATTTGGGGAATAAGGGGTAAGCTTATGCTTGATTCCATATTCTTAACCGTCAATCAATGGATGACCGGCGGCATTGCCCTGGCGGCTGCCGGATGCTTTATTTGGGGCGTTATCAGTGTATTGTTCAGCCCATGCCATCTGGCATCCATCCCGCTAATTGTCGGGTATGTGGGCGGCCAGGAAAGAATGGTCCAACCGAGACAGGCAGGCATATATTCTGTACTGTTCACAACAGGGCTTTTCATCACCATTGCGTTAATCGGTATCCTTTGTGCGTTGCTTGGGAGAATGCTCGGGGATGTGGGTATTTACTGGCAGGTTCTGATCGGTCTTGTCCTGATCTGGGTTGCGTTGGGAATGCTGGGAGTTGAAAAATGTTCCATGTCCGGCAGCTTTTTGTATCGATTGAATCTTAAGGGAAAATTAGGTGCGTTTGTCCTGGGACTTGCCTATGGGGTATTGTCCGGGTCATGCACTTTTGGATTCATCGCTCCGATACTGGCAATTATTACGGTTCAGGAAAAAATTGCCACCGGCATCATTTTGATTGTTCTGTTCGCTGTCGGCCATTGTCTTCCCATCGTCATTGCTGGCAGTTCAACTGCAGCCGTGAAAAAATTGCTGGAAAACAGCGCATGGAATGGTGCCGGAACCTGGTTCAGAAAAGGTGCCGGAACCCTTGTTTGTCTTCTGGGGCTCTATTTTGTCATTTCCCCGTTTATTTCCGCATGAGGGCTGATTTTAAAAAGTATGGTTAACTCCAACATGTTTAATTGATTTGCCTGATCTGCAAGGAGTCAAAAAGTGAGGATAGGTATTGATATAAAACAAATCTATCGGGTGATTTGGCAAGGACCGGTGATTTTGCTGGCAGCCGTTATAATTAGCCTGCTTTCCAATGCAATCAGACCGACCTCCTTGCCGCTTGTCGCTGACTGGTCTGTCCAGGGACGTATGACTACCGAAAGGGACGAGCCTCTCTCCATAGCACTTTCGGCAGCTAAAAATCTTTTTGAAAAGAAGGCGGCTGTATTTATTGATGCCCGTGATTCTATCCAGTATGGGGAGGGGCATATCCAGGGGGCGCGCAACCTGCCATGGCACAATGTTGATGACCTGTTTATGAGTGTTATGCAGGATATTTCCCATGATACACCGATTATTACCTATTGCGACGGAGAGACCTGCAACTTAAGCCACGATCTTGCCCTGTTTCTGAAAGATATGGGATTTGCCCATGTCAACGTGCTGGTGAACGGGTGGACACTATGGATAGAAAACGGTCTTCCCACCCAGGAGGGGGAGTGACAGAAAAAGGAATAAGCACAATGATACATGAAGAGGACAAAGGCTGTGAGCATATAAGTGTAAGTGAAAAAGAGTTTTTTAAAACGGCTCCCCACAACGAGGCCGGCCATTCAGAACAATGCTCAGGCCATCATCACCATGTTGATGTTGAAGAAACCAGTGGGACCAGGCTGCTGATTACCTTAGGTTTAAATCTAATCATCCCGGTGATTCAGATTATTGCCGGAATGTTTGCCCACAGTATGGCCCTGGTTTCTGATGCCACACACAATTTCAGCGATTTCACAGCAGTCCTTCTCTCTTATATTGCTTATAGAATCGGCCGCAAAGGAGCAAGTCTGCAGAACACATTCGGGTATCGCCGGGCTGAAATTATGGCGGCATTGCTGAATGTCATCATCCTGGTAGGTGCCTGCATCTTTATTTTATATGGCGCAATCCAAAGGTTTTTATCTCCTGAAGTCGTGTCAGGAAAAATCGTGATATGGGCTGCAATGGTCGGCATTGTGGGAAATGGTTTTTCCGCATGGCTTCTCCATCGGGATGCAAAACACAATTTAAATGTAAAAGGTGCCTTTCTGCACATGCTGGGAGATTTTTTAACTTCTGTCGTTGTGATGATCAGTGGCATTGTGATGTTTTATAGACCCTGGTATTGGCTTGATCCGGTGTTATCTGTATTTATCGCCGGTTTTATCCTCAAGAACTGTTGGGACATTTTTAAATCGTCAACAAAAATTTTGATGAACGCCACCCCGTCCGACATTGACTTAGAGGCTCTTCATGAAGCCCTTGTCAGCATTGATGGAATTAAAAGTGCCCATTACCTTCATGCCTGGCCCGTCAGTTCATCGGGAATCTCCTTTTCCTGCCACCTGGTTGTTAAGGACCAGATGCTTACTGAAATAGAGAAATTATCCAAAAGTATCCGCCACATGATTTTTCACAAATTCGGCATTGATCATCCGGTGCTGCAGTTTGAGACTGAACTCTGCGGGCGCGGAACACTGCTGTGTGAGACGTTTGCTGCCAAAACAAAGAGGAAAAAAGTGGATCAGCAGAACCGAATCAGCATAAATAAAGGGAACAACGGTTCCAATGATCAGCCAAAGGCCAAAATAGGCCCAAAGACCTATGGATATTTATACCATATAGCAAGAATGGTGCTTGGCGTTATTTTTATCTATGCAAGTTTGGATAAAATTATCCATCCACAGGCCTTTGCCCAGGCGGTATTCAACTATCAGCTCCTGCCAGATTCATTTATCAACCTGACGGCACTGATACTTCCCTGGCTTGAGCTTATTTTGGGCTGCTGCCTGATTTTCAACCGATGGATGCCGGGAACTTCAGTTATTTCAATAACGCTACTGACAGTCTTTATGGCTGCAATCCTGTTTAATCTTTCCCGGGGACTGAATATCAGCTGCGGTTGCTTTTCAACAAACCCAGAGGAAGGCTCAATGAATCGCCTCACCCTGATCCGGGATGCGTCCTTCCTTATACCGGCCATTTATCTTGTATTTATGAGCCTTTTTAAAAATAATGGGAAAAATCAATTTGAGGAGAGTTAAAAGATGAGTGATTTGAATTCGTTATTAAAAGAGATGGATTTTAAATTTTTAAGTTCCGGCGAACACGGCATGAGTATCGAAGGAATGCGTAAGGTTCTTGGCAACGATCATTTTGTATTTCTTGATGTCCGGACAGATGAGGAGGTGAAATATCTCTCTTTTCCCTTTGCCCTGCATATTCCAATGAATGAACTTCCAGACAGGCTTGGCGAGGTGCCGAAAGACAAATTCATTATTCCATTCTGTTCTTCGGTATTCCGAGGCGCTTTGGTATATATTTACCTGAGGGCCAATGGATATGAGGAAGTAAAGGGGCTTACAGCATCTTCAGAGGATATGGCTGCGACCTTCAAACCTGGAACGGATTCCGTCTATTGGCAGTTGATGGATCAACCGCTACTGTCCCCGATGAAATCGAGGTTAAAGAGCATTTTGGTGCTTGGAATGTTAAAGATGCACAACCGTGCCCTAAAGCTCGTGTGTCCCAATTGTCACTTCGACACATCCTGAGTTAAAAAAAGGACGGAAAACAGAAAATACGAATACGACATCAATTTTACACAGGCGCTTTCCGGAATGAAAAATCATATTGTTTTATTGTTGTGTCGTCCATATGCAAAAATCTGTGATATTGTAACAA
>Ga0209467_1000658_pt1 | contig 41041 bp, 60 predicted proteins | sample Higcelwee11metaG_FD_187175 | JGI IMG/M metagenome (GOLD analysis project Ga0209467, IMG submission 187175) | Freshwater pond sediment microbial communities from the University of Edinburgh, under environmental carbon perturbations - High... | ecosystem: Environmental > Aquatic > Freshwater >... | reverse complement strand
TCATAATGCGTGCGTGTAGGTGTAGCGATGGGGGTTACTCTTGCGGTGCTTGTTCAAAGCGAAATTGCGCTCCGTGGAAAATAAGCGGGATGATTTGGAATCGCTTTCCTCCTCGGTTCTTTGCCACAAAAAGGTTGCGGCGGCGGTCATCTTCGGGTGTTAGCTGGGCCTCTTTAGCCTTCTGCCAAGCTGGCGTCTTTTTCCCTGCGTCAGCCTTCACTCGTTCGATCTTGAGTGAGATGTCTGAATCGTTTTCGATGTCCATTCCTTCGCGGGCATCTCCATCCTTGTTCACTTGGGATGGCGCGAGGATTGTGCATTTGTTCACCTTGGCACAATCTTTGATGCTTTGGGTGACATAAGCGATTTGAAGCTGACGACTTTTGAAATCTTTAGCGGTCTGGCAAAGTTGGATATAGTCAATCTCCACAATCAGCTTCTGCCCCGGCTTGCAATTCTTTTTCTGGCGTTTGATGTCGCGTAGAATCTGCTCAAGACGCTTTCCGGCCACGTCCACAATGCGCAAATCCCACTCACGCTGGATCTTCCGCACGGCAGAGACAAAAGAATCTTGGTTCGCCCGGTTATCAAACATCCCCATTGTCACCTCGTCGGAATCCACCTTGGCCTGGGAACAGAGAACGCGGGTAGCCTCTTCCTCATCCATCATCTCATAAGTGTAGATGATGCATTTATGGCCCTGGTCGCAGGCGTTTTCGATGATCTGGCGACAAAGCGAGCTTTTCCCATCGGAACTCATAGCCAGGATTGACCAGAATCGGCCATCTTGTAGGCCACCTGAAACCTTGTCTAGGCCGGGAATGCCCGTGCTCACGCCTAGCAGCTTCCCTGGATTTGCTCCACGGTCACAGCTTCTTTCAATCACGTCTGTGATGACCTGGGCAATGGGTCGGCTTGGCAGTTCCGCTGAATCGCTTTCAAGGTCAATCGCTAGCACGCGATTCTTGGCTATTTCCAGGGCGCTAGGCAGGTCTGAATTGCCGTCGAGTCCAAAGTCCTGCATGTCTTTGATGGACTGCGCCAGAGCGCGGATTGTTTCGCGGCGACTAAAAGCCTGGGCGACAATCCCTCGATAGTAGGGATAGTGAGACGGCACTGGAATGAATGTCTGCCATTCCATGATCTGCGATGGGCCGCCGATTTGATCCAGTTTGTTTTGCAGGCGGAGGGCGTTTGTAACGCTGGTGTAATCAATCAGTTGTCCAAGGCTGCGCATGGCCAGCATCAGGGCCGAAACCTGCCTTGTAGAGTCCATGTGGAATGCTTCGGGAGCAAGTGGGTTGTCGTCGAGATGTTCGGGATTCTGCATGTAGCAGGAAATCACCGCGTTCTCCGCCTCCTCAGAAAATGGGAGAGGCTTGTTAATTCCGGCTAGCAGTTCGTCTGCTTGCGCGGGTTGGTCGTGAGTTCGTCCAAAAAGGTTCATCGGCGTTTATCTCTTTCAGGGTCGTAGTTTTTGGCGCGGTCAACTTCACCGTTCCAGTTGTTGAGCAGGGTTTGAAGATCCTTACGGAGGTATGGGCACCCTGATTCGGTGTAGAACCATTTCACCGCCTCGAAATCCTCCGCATTGATGGGCTGAACTGTTTTCCAAGCCTTTAGTTCTTTTGCGCTCCATTCAGTTGTGGAGCGACGGGAGAACCATGAAGCGACTTCGATTTGCTGCTCGCTTGGGTTCCAGCCTTTCATGGCCACCTCATCACAAAGAGAAAGGAGAGAAACGGAAGTTGAAGAGGAAGAAGAAGATGAAGGGGTTGATTTTTGGTTAACTGGGGTGGTTGGATTTTGGTTAACCAAAAGAGGGTTTCCACCCAATTTCCCTATGTTTCGCCGGATTTCACACAGCTTTTCGTCTGCCACCATCCGCTTGTTGTAAATGGCTCCATCCTCTTCCCTTATCCTAGCGACCCCATATTTTACCAGTTTGGTTAGCACGTCGGTTAGCTTTTGGTTATCCAAACCGAGTAAACGGGCAAGCGCATCTTCTGGCATTGGTTGGCCATTCAGAAGCAAAACGCCCCTCTGTTCTGACTCATGCATGAGACAAAGCATCTCATGCCAGATTCCACGGGCCTCATAATCCAAGGCTTGCACAGCAGGATCTTTCCTCCAGTCAGCCGGGTAAAACTGAAAGGATGGCATCTTGCCAGCATTCTTTTTTGGCTTTTTCAAGTAAGCTCTCCTTTCTCAATCTTGCGCTTTCTGATTCCGCAGACATAGCGGGCAATGTCGTTATCTTTTTTGGAGCCGATCATTCTTTCCGCAATACCCACCCAGTCCATCACTTCTTCGACTCCGTGGATTTCAGCAAAGTTGACAAGCATGGTTGCCGCGTTCTTTTTCATCTCTTCGCGCCCGAACGTGTCACACCAATGATTGACTAGAGTTTGACGTAGCCGCTTCTTCGCCCTGACTGCCGCTCTCGCCTGCTTTGCCAAGGCCATCAAATCGGCCCGCTCTTGTGCAATTTTAGCCCGGTCTTCATCACTAAGACCCATCGGCAGCATGTGTGCAGATTTGCCCTGGTTGCAAGGTTCACAGGCTGAAATGAGGTTGTCATACTCGGATGAACCGCCCTCCTTAACCGGGATAATATGGTCAATCACAAGAGGACTGATTGACGAGCTTTGCCCGCAATATCGGCATTTGAACTGATCTCTGGCGAATACCGCGAATCGAACAGACTTGCTGATATGTTGTCGCTTTGGTTTGGTTGGCATAATCGGGAACACAAAAATCCCTTCTGTGTAGGCCCCCCAGCTCCGAAGAACTGAGGCACAGAAGGGGAAAGTTTTCTGAAAATCAAAACGGGCCTAATCGTCTTGATTGATGAGTGATTCTACCCTACCCGTTCACCTGGGCAGGTCAAGCAGCTTTATTCTCGGCTGCCGATTGTTTTAGATTCGCGGCTGCATAACGCCTGTAACGCTCGCCATACTTGATGCTCTCGATACGACGGCACTCAACGCAAGTAACGCGCCCGTCTGTCACCTTGTCCTGGCACTTGATGCACCTTCCTGCGGCCTTGAGGCGGTCATACCACCTCTTGTAGCAGGCTTTATGGTTGGCGGCTTTCACTTCGGGATCAATTTTGGGTCTTGGCATAATCTCGTTTCATCTTTCGAATTGCCCTGCACTCGTCGCAGGTCTGGCGGGTTGAACTACCGAGGAATGCTCGGCAGTTGAGACACTGGCGGGCGGCAATGCATCGCTGCCTCCAGAGTTTAAAGGTGACTGCAAGCCGCGCTTTCCTTGCGGCTGGATCTTGTTTAGGCGGTGCCATAGTGGGTGATGATTAAGCCTCTCTCGGCAGCGTTTGAGTGCGGAGAGGCGGAGGGTGCGGAGTCGCATTTACTGGTCAAGATGCTGTTGTAAGGCTTCCTCTAAACCGGGGGCAGAGGGAATGGAATGGTGATTCATCGCTGCTTCCCAGCCAGCGCGGAATGAGGTTTCCTTAGCGGCTTTGATGGAGCTTTCATGATCTGCCTCCTCTCGCATGGTCTGCAACTCTGATAGCACGGCGTTAGTGAGAATGGCGTGCTTTGATTCTCGGGTTTCATCAAGCTTGTCAGCGTAGATTGACAGAGCTTGGCGCAAAGCTGCACGAGATTCGCGGTTGTCGATGTGCTCCGCGATGTCGTTTACAATGCGTTCAGCTTCGGCTATTTCTTCGGGTGTGTAGTTCATCACAGAGGCGGGTTGAGTTTGGCGAGGGCATCGGTTGATTGTGAGGCCAGTTGGTCCCAGTTCCAACCGCCAAGAGGCGCGGGTTTTTGCAAGGCAAAGATTTTACCGAACAGGTCCAGCGCAGCCCGCACCTCGTCCATCGTCTCCTTTGAGTGGACTTCGACGGCGGAGAGGTCGGGGTGGGGAGCGAGGAGGTTGACGCAAGCAATAATGCGGTCTGTAAGGGTTGGAGTGATGTAATGAGCATCATGGATAACAATGTATCCAGTTTCATCAACAACGTCTTCAAGTCCTTTAAAAGCCCATTTTATCCACGGCTCTCCGTGCGCTGGCTGGGGTGGTGTGTCGGTGTTCATTGGTAAAGTGGGACGGGATAGTTTTGCTAAATCTTGTAGCCAAGAGGCGCGAGGCATTCTTTTTTCACGGTTCATGGGTTCTGTTCTTTCCATTGTGCGGTGAGGGCGAGGAGTGATTCGGGGGTGTGGGGAGGGGTCATAATTCAGGGGTCCAGAGGTTGAGAGTTAGGCCGAATGCTTCAGCGCGCTGGGCTGCGGTGGCACAAACAGTGAACGTGTGTTCGCCTGCTTTAAAGCAAACCCCAATGAGGGTATCAAACCACCTCCGCGCCTGTTCATCCATGAAAGGAACGCCGATTCCTTTAACATGCTTCTCCATCTCATGACAGGCGTTAAGGTCGTTGAAGTAGTCAGGGGTGTTTGCCTCTACCATGCCGTTCTGGTCACACTTCTCACACTCGTAAGTTCTCCACTCACCTTGACATTTTTGGCAAACTTGTCTTGTGGGTACCCCACATGCCTCTGCAATCTTGATTCGTTTTTCTTCTTGTGTCAGTTTCATTTCTTCACTTTCTTCTTTCGAGGTTTCTTGTTCTCTTCGTTCCAGCGTTTCAGGTAGTTGTCACGTTGGGAGTTGTTGAGGCTGTAGTAGGTGTCGCGGGCGTGCTTGTCGCGGTCGAGGTGTTGGAAGAAGGTCATACCTTTGGATTTTCTGCGCGGTAGAGGGTAAGGGCTTGGTCTGCTTTGCTGATTCGACGCTCAAGGCAGGTGCAAAACTTATTGCCTGCACGGTCACAGTCTAAAGTATCAACTTCGTGAGCTTCGAGTGTTTCTGCAATGTCTTTCAAAGCCTCCGCCAGCCGTTCAGCGTGGGCACGGAGGGCGGTGTTTTTACGCTCTTCGCTCTCAGCTATTTCAAGAGCCGCCTTGTAAAGGTAGCCGTAAGGCAAGTCGCCTTCCTGTGTTTTGAGTTTTTTAAGCTTTTGGGCTGCACTCACTTCTCCACCCCCTTCCATGCGCTGAGTGCTGCGGTGAGTTCAGGCGTGACTGCGACACCGTGCGCCTTGAGCAGGTCGGCTAGAGGGTCGGGCCAGCCGTGGAACTTGGGGACGGGCATCCAGGCGATTGCTTGCGTAGAAGTCAGCTTATGCCATAGCGAGATTCTCCAATAGTGGAAAGCTCTGCGCTCATCTATGGTGATAACGTAGCCGTCTTTATCCGCATCCTCCTCAGTCGGCACCTCAGACATGCGACGCCAGGGGGAAGTGGACTTACCGCAAGAGTTAGCCACAATCTCCAGCATCTTTTGCTTTGTCTCTAGGAGATCGGAGATGAATTTCACTTCCTCTTCAAGCTCTGCAATGCGGGCGTCTTTGGCAGCAATGATCTCACGAGCCTGTGCTGGCGAGTCAATAAAACCCGTGGCGACGTAGGCTTTCACATCCTCGTCCCATACTTCGCCCTTACGCTCCCAATCAGGCCAGGGCACGGTGGCGGGGAGGCGGAGAGTTTCGCTGGATGTCATCTTAGACATTCCGCCGCTGTAATAAAACCAGCGTCGGTTAGCCCGTGACCAATACATGGCGCCTGCGACAAACAGGCCTGTGCATTCAGACACAATCACCGCCCGATACTTCCCGCCCTCGCAGATTTGTTCCTCAGTGAGGTTGTCCGGGTTGTGGATCTCGGATTGCAGGTGAGAGGGGAGGCCGCAGCGGAGGACGGGGCGGGTGATGAAGCCGCTATTAACAAGCCATACGCTCGTTTCGTGCTCCATGATTGGTTTCCTCCAATGATGGAAATCTAACAGTGATAGCTCAAATGCCGCCCCTGTCCGCTCAAGGTAGGCGGCGAGCTTGTGTTGATCTTCGTAGAACATAGTGTGATGATTTAAGGGGTTGGTTTCCATCCGATTTCTTGCAGAAATGCGGAGACTTTAGCCTCCACTTCGACGGCATCAGGATCGCCGTTCATGTCGGTCATGAAGAGGAGGCCCAGCAACTCAATAGCGCGGCCCTCTTTGGATGCGGCGTAACGGGCTTCGCTCCAGCCGGATCGCCAATCTGAGACAGATTCTCCAACGTTGTCTCCCCATTGAAAAAATGCGGCTTTAAAAGCAGGATCGCCTAGCGGTCGGCAAGGCGCGTCAGGATTCGCCGTGAAATAATCGCGGCCCATTTGTTTGATTTTTTCGGTGTCCATAGTGATGATTTAAGTTGCCCGCGTGAAGGATGTGCGGCCCCCGTGGGTTAAAATTTGTCAGACATGAATTTCATGCCGCCAATAAACTGGCAAATCTCCGAGTAATATTTTTCGCAGCATTCACTAAAGCCGTCATCTGTCATGAGTTGCGGGTCGCATCCAACACCTCTAAGTGCAGCCGCCAAAACCAATCTCCCTTCGTCGCTTAATAAAAGAAGCTGGAACGCTTGCTTTTCTTTAGCGTATTCAGCCTCAGCTAAAATTCTAGCACGAGAATTTGCAGCGCCGACTGCAATGCAGCCTGATTTTGTGTGATTCATAATGTGATGATGCCTGTTGGCCCCTTATTCTGCATCCTCCCGTCAAACCGTCAAGATGTTTTATTAATATTCTTTTCTCTGCCATCCGTCAGGAGTTTTGAACACTGCAAACACTCGGAACGGGTAGCGTTCAGCGACGATCTTCATTTTCATGTTCGCGTCTTCTTCGATCCAAGGCGCATGGACTTTTTTGCCACTAGTTAGTGTTTTTTTTGTCGTTCCTTTTACGTCGTGAAGTTCAACCACTCCATCACCTGCATAAATGATGAAGTCACAAATGAACCAAGTGTTGTCTGCCAGTTTAAGCTTGATGCCTTCAAACTCGTAACCGTCAATCTCTCCGGCTTGTTTCAGTAGCTCCAAATGAGCTTCATAAGCGGCCTCGGTCTTGTTGCGCTCGCCCGGTGCGCGGCGTTTGTATTTGGCAAATCTGTTGTGTTTAGGCATGGGTATTGTGTGTTCCGTTGATATAAAAAGCAGCCGCCCGGTTAAAGGCGGCTGCGTGATGAGGTTAGATCAAAAAGGAATTTGGCTATCGTCGTCATCCTCGGCGGTAGATTTACCACTCGGCATCTGATCCGACTCAGGCCCCGCGCCATAGTCCTTAACGACGTTCTTAGGCCCGTAGTTGCCTTTGGCCTTCTCAATGTCTAGCTGCACCTTGCCGGACGCTTTGAAGCAGTCCTCAGCGCAAAGGGAGCCGTCGTCATACTTGGCGAGGAGTCCGGTTGTCTCACAGAAGTGACGGAGCTTGAAAGCCATCATTTCGAGAAGCCAGTCCTTTACGAATGGGGTTGAGCCATCAGGCGCAAAGACACGAATCTCAATAGCAATCATGTCATTGCCTTTAGAGGAAATCTTATCCTCTGCACGAAAGACTTCAAAATCATACGTGCCCTTTGGAAGCAAAGCCTCTTCAAGGCGTTTCTTCTCTTCTTCTTCGAGCTGCTGGCGGGTCTTGGGTTCAAATCTCATATTCGTAGTGTTGTCTGTTTGGGTTGGTTATTTGCTGCCTGTCACAAGTTTGTTAAGATGGGTAATGATGCCCTCTGCTTGGTCGGTGTTAAACTCGCTGAACGAGTCCGCACCCGCCTTCTTTTTCCATTTTTCAAGGGTGGCTTCGTCCACTTTTACAATGCCAAGCAGGCGTTCAATCTCTGCCACTTGCTCAGGCGTGGCAAGCACGATGGGCGCGGGTTCGGCTTCGATGAAGTCTTTACCGTAGCGGCTGGCAAACTCCTTGTATTCCAGCGGGAACTGCTCACGATCTGGGAAGCCTTTCAGCCGGGATTTAGTCACCACGGCAACGCGGGAGTTTCCACGCTTCACGGCCTGCAAGGTGAGGTCTAGCTCATAGATGAGCTTGTCCCAGCAATCAGCCACCCGGCCAATCTCTGTGCGTGTCCCTTTGCCATCTACGCCCCACTCTGCCATGTCGTGAGCAAGGAAGATGACGTTCATATCCAGGCGCATGATCCAGTTGATGAGACGGCGCATGTTCGCCACGGCTGGCTTTTTGCTGGCTCCAAAAGCGTCTTTGTCTCCCAGCTTCTCAGCCTCAGCGGCGATACAGCTTTGATAGACCTTCGTGATGGAGTCAATGACGACGGTTTTGTAGCCGTGTTTTTCTGTGGCGAGTGCCTGAATCTGCTCGATGAGGAACGAGAAATCCAACGCCCCATCTTCCACGCCCAGATACATGCCGTTGCCCGCCGCCAGCTTCTCCTGGTAGTGTTTGAGCTTTGCGCCCCCTTCACAGTCAATGTAGTAAAGGTTAGGGAAGTCCAGTGCGAGCCAGGTTTTGCCCACGCCAGACGCGCCAAAGATCATGACTTTTGCGTGGCCGGGGGAAGTGAGTTCGGGTGATTTTGCTTTGAGTTTTGACATAATGAGTGATGACTAGCGGTTAGGGATGACGGTTGCTGTTTTGGCTTCGGTGTCGAACTCGACTTCGAGATATTCACCGTGGCGAATCCAGTTTTCCAAAGCTACGTAAATTTTTTCTGTGCGTTGTTGCTCCAGTGAATCTGCTTCATCTTCTGGAATATCAAGAGCGGCAATGTCTGCGGCGGCTTTATCCATAACGGCGTCAGACACGCCGTCAGGATCTTTGAATGTGATCTGGATTTTCATGGGATTAGCGGTTGAGTGTTTCAGCTTTTTCTTTTTCCACGGCGTATGTGACGGCTGACAAAAGCAGAGCAAGGTTTCCAGACGGGAAATGCTTTTTGATGTGCTCTACAACGCCATAACAAAGTGCAGTTGCGCTGCTGCTCCAGTCGGCTGACTCCTGAATTCTGTTCAGGTAAAACTTGGTGTAAAATTCTCGAAGTGTGCGGGCCTTGGCATGAGTGAAAGCTTTGTAAAGGTCGTCGAAATCAGCCTCCGTTTGTGCTGTTTTCACGATCTCGAATTCTTGCCCCTCCAGGTTTAAAAGGAACTGGATTTCCTCGCCAACTTTTGCGGTGGCAAGGAACTCTTCTTTTGTTGGGTCGTGTAGGGTGATCATGGTTTGATGCGTGTGAAGTAAATGTTGAACAAGGCAAGCCCGACCATCGCCAGGACAAAAGCGGCCCAAGGGAGCCATCCGTATTTAGCTTGTGTGCGCTGAGGTTGGTAGCTGCACTTGGCTTGCGCGGCTTCGTTTAAAGACTGCTGGTGGTCGTTAAACCGCAAGTAGAACGACATACGGTTGTCTGTGGTGGATGCTCTTTTCATGCGTTGTGGATAGCTAAGGCTAGGAATACAAGGTGGACTGCCGCAAGGGCGAGGAACAGGACGAGGAATTGGCGGAGGTTGGTCATGGTTTTTTTGTTTCAGCTAGCATTTCCGCATCAATGGCCGCTCGGTCAAGAATCACATCATCCTCTTCCAACGGGTCCGCATCAGCCGGATTAGTCCACCGAAAATCAGCCAGCCCATTTGTGCCAAACTGAGCGACACGTTCAAGGAGCCAGTTCAAGCGGTCTGTATCTGTGGGAGTAGCACTCATCACTTCTTCCCTCCCTTCTTAGCCGGGTGAACGGCGGTTGTTTTCTTGGTGGCCATGACGTGCGCAAGGCGTTGATTGTTGGCGACGTGCTTCTCTTTGAACTGCCTCACGGCGTCGTTAAAGATGTCGTTTTGCGTCACGCCTTCGATGATGGCTTGATGCCGCATCCAGTCGTGAAGCTCTGGATCAATGTAGTATGTGCTTTTGTGTAGGTCTTTGCAGAGTGCCATAGTGGTGTGGTGTTACGGGTTGACATTGATTTTGTGGGCGCGGGTGTCGCGGATGATTTCTTGATCCTCAGTCATGATGAACTGAGATTCGCGAATAGCTTCTTCAAGCGAGGAGTTGAGGCGGCAAAGCAAAATATCCATGCCGCCAGAGATGGTGATCCATCCAGACTTAGAGCGCACAAGGTCGCTAAAAACCTCAGCGCGGCGAATCTCCACAATCTCTTCGTCCACATCCGGCGTCACCTCGTAAACGATGCGGAGGGAGTCGCCAAAGTAGGCGAAGCGGATCTGGTTGGGCGGGGCGTCTTCTTTGTTCATGGTGGTTAGTCGTTTTTAAGGGTTAAGATATTGGTAAACGACTTCCAAAAGTCTGGATTATTTGCACTTACCCAGGAGGTGAGGAAATGGCCAGGATTGTTTGAGCTAGATCCTTTATAAAGGCAGGTGCCTGTGCTTGAGGCTGTGAAAATAACAATGCAGCCGGTGCCGACATGCTCCATCAAACAAGGGAATTTAATTTCGGGCGGCGTGGGCGATGTATCTGTGATGATTGAAGTCATAATGATGATGTGTTGATTTTGCCCTGTGGCGAGTCCACATTACCCGCGCCCGTTCTCCCGTCAAACCATTTTAATTCTTTTTTATGCCATACGGTTTCCCACAAGCGACAGTGACCACTAGACAAGCAAAAGCCCTCTCGGAAGACGGTCGCGAGACGCATCTGCCGGAGGGCTGTCACCTTGAGATTCTACACCTAGGGGCCGATCAAGACGGCTGCGACGGGCATCTCATTTGTCGGGATCTTGCGGGCAAGATGTGGGCTGTGATGCCGGGAGATTTGCGGGTGTAGGCGGAGTGACAGGAAGCCCGAACATCGCCTTAAACCTGTCGGCAGGGTGCATCTGCTCCAGCCTCTTGCGGCTTTCTACGCGGGCGGGGTCGAGTTTGAGGGTGGACACTTTGTCAGAAATATCACCCTGTTTTTCTGACAAGCTTGGAGCACTCACGCAAGTTTCCCTCCATGCCGATGTGGGCGTGTGGCGTTGTAGAAGTGCTTGGTTGAGACTGCGGCCTCGATGTCCACACCCATGCTTCCAGCGGTGTCCAGGGCGCGAATGATGATGTCTGCAAGCTCCTCTTCGATGCAGGTCAAAGGGCACGCCTTGTCGCACTGCTTGTTAAGCTCGCCACGCCTTGCCGCCTCCCATAGTTCGCTTGTTTCGCCGTGAAGATTCGCCGTTGCTTTAGCCATGTAGTCAATGACTGACATCGTATCGTCATGCCAGCCTTTGTCTTTTGCGAGGCCGTGAACTTGGTCGCGGAGTGTGTTTAGATTCATGGGTGATGATCCGCGTTTGCGGTTTCGCCGTGTAACCGATGGCGGGCGGAGTGTCAAAAGAAAACCCGCTTGCAGTTAGAGGGCTGCAAGCGGGGCTGGCTGGCGTTTCTTCATGCTAACCCAGTCAGTTACCTGGGCCGTTAGAGGGAGGATGCCCGTAGCACTCGCGAACAACTGCCAGTAGTTCGGTCTTTCGACTCACCGCCCTCAAACAAAGAAAAGGGCTGCGCCGTGGTGCAATTATGGGCAGGCTTGCGATGCCGTCAATAAAAACCCTCGCCACCGGGATGACGAGGGTTGTTGAGCAGGCAAGAATTACACTTGCTACGCAGGCTTGCGTTTTTAAAGAATTTGCAGGGCTAGCTTCAAATATCCAAGGTTCTTATCTCCTTAGCCTTATTCCACCTCCCTGCGCGTGTCACTGTCCACGCCGCCGCTCAAATTGGTTGCCGGGTTTCCGGCTGAAACTGAAAGAGGCCGCCCCGCGCTAACGGGACGGCTAATAAAGGATACTCATGGAGAGCATGCCCTCAGTCGTACAGACATCCAAAGCGTATCACCATTGTGTCAGGCGTCAAGACAGAATCACATCCGCCAGAAACTCACAAGCCGCCCTCATCTTGCCAGCGTCGAGCATCTTTGCCCGGTCGCCATCGTTGTCAATGAAGCCAAGCTCGATGAGGAAGCAGGGTTGAAAGCTCATCACGGCAAGGCGGGAGTGCTGGCTCTGGCCTTCGGTCTTTACGCCTCGGTCCTTCGTGCCTAGCCCGCGAATCACGGCAGCGTTCAGCGCCTTAGCTTTAGCCGCGTGCTCCTCGCCCCTGTAGAACGTCTCTGTGCCACTTGCTAGGCCGTTGAAGGCGTTGCAATGCAGGCTGACCATGAAGTCGCACGCGAAGTCCTTAGCGATGCCTGCGCGCCTACCAATGGGCGCGGGATCTTTGTCGTCCACGCGAGTCCTCACTACCTTGTGGCCGCGATCAATCAGCACCTCACGCAAACAGTTAGCCCAGGTCATCACTATACCCGCCTCAGTCTCGCCCGCTGCACACGCGCCTGGGTCATACGTCCCGGCCTTGCGGTTCTCCATGCCATGCCCAGGGTCAATGCAGATTTTCATAGCGAAGCAAGAAGCCCTCCTTTAATCAGTTCTTCCCGCGTCTTGGACTGCTCCTTAAAGAGCGATGGGAAAGCGTCCCACAAAACGAGGCGATGCCCACGGGATGCGATGATTAGGGCAGCCAGAGAGTCAAGCGTGTCGGCAGGAAGCAAGCCGTCATCAATCCACGGTTGCAGGATGGCCGGGATTGCCTCACCTAGATTTGCCTCAGGATGCACCGGGATGCTGTATCCAGTGTCCACCATCAGCCAGGATGAGCCATCAAGGCAGGTGACAGAGGAGAACACTTTCGTGGTAGTCTGCTTGACCGGACAGGACAAGGCCCACAGCGCGGAGCTAAGGGACTCGGCAACGGCTAGGGTGGAAGTTGGAATAAAGCGGATCATGGCAAGGCTGTCCCCCACTTGGCGTTTGCGATTTGGAAAAGCGCGTCTTCCTGCTCAGGAGAAAGAACGCCCTGTCCGTAAAGGATCTCGCTCACGTTGATATTTGCAAACAAGCCAGGGTCGCCACGTCCGCAAAGGCGCATCATGCCGGAGCATTCATTGTTGTTGCCCGTGCTGCCGAAAGGCCCGTTGGAACTTTGCATTGTCCCTGCGGTGGCTGTGCCTGTGATGAAGTAGGCGTATGGGTCAGTGGTCGTTAACGTTTCTCCAGCGTTATAAGAGCCGCTAGAATTATTCATGGAGATGGTGTCTCCAATCGTCTCAAACAAACGGTAATTTGCCTCTGTTGGGTAGTCGGCAAGTGCCCAAATCTCTTTGTTGGTATTGCTAACAGTCTGAGGGCGGAAGACGATGAACGCCCACCACTCAGCCTCCGCGCCAAACGTGACTGTCATGTCATCGTTAGAGCCATCAGAGAGAAGCGCGGGCAGGCTATTGATGCCCGTTGCCGTAAAGAGCGGCTGCTTGGATGCGTCACCAGTCTGCTCCCAGTCAGAACCACCGCCATTCTGCGTGTAAATCTTAACGACGTAACAAGGATCTCCATTCGCGAACGTGGTCAGGGCCGCAAGGTCCAGCTCGTTGTTCGCCAAGAATCCAATATCCTGCTCAGGCTGCCCGGTTCTATCTGCCCTCACGCGGATAAGCGGCCCTGTGTAGGTGCTAATCATTCGACGGGCCATGCTCCAAGTCCCCAGTGAGTCGAGGCCTAAGCCGTCCAACACGCCAGGAACCGCGCCCCCAGAAGGCCGCGAGAAAGGAAGTCCGAGGGCTAGGCCAAGTGCGCTCATTCGGTCCAGAGGATAACGGAGCCAGAGGCGAGGGTGATGGATGAGCCGCGAATAGGATAGTATCCAGGCGGCACCGTGGGGCCTGCGAGGCCAGCTTCATCACCATCATACGCCACTTGGTCAGGGCTGCCAGCCGTGGGTGCAACGATGGTTGTAATCACGGTGTCAGCCAGGACTGAGATGCCGAAGAAGTTCTTCGCGGTTGCAGCGGTGTTAGTCACCACCTTGTAGCCTTTAGAGGCCTGTTGTCTTTCGAGAGCCATGATCGTTATTTATTGGAGATTGTTGCGGAGAGGGTGGCTGTGGCAAGGTTTGCGCCAATAGCCAGGGCTGGCACGTTCACGTCCTTCACAACGGTCTTAGAGCCGTCTGCGTGAAAGGTGGTAGTGGTGGTGCAGGAAGCGAGCACCAAAGCAGAGAGAAGGAGGAGTGTTTTCATTTCTTGTCTTTGCGAATGACGTTGATTAGACCGACAAGACCAAGCCCAGCGGTGATGATGGCACCCTGTAAATCAGGCTGGATATTTACGCCAAACGCAGTGGCGAGCAGGATCAAGCCGCGCCATGTGGAGTTTTCGGAAAGCTTTTCGAGGATGGTATTCATAGCGGATCAACGTTCTTGTCTTCTTTTCCCATGCTGAAAGTCCCAGGCTCTACGCGGTGGGCAATCTCTGCAAGCTTTTGCCAGAGTCGAATGCGGTCCTTTTCGCAGTCGTATGACCTTCGAGAGAGAGCGTTGAACTGCGCTTTAAACCAAGCGAACAGACCACCCACGCAGCCCGTTAAGGTGGCGACTGCGGCGATCAGGGCTTGCTCCAAAGTCATGGCGCATTTTTACGCTCTGAGCGTGTAAAGTGCAAGAGCAAAAAATCACTTGCGCTTTTTCGGAGATGGGGCAGAATCGGGCACCGCAGAGAACTTGGAGGGCAAACCAAGTGTTCCGGCCTTTCGAGTTCTTTGTCGAGAGCCTGACTTAGTGTTTGCCCCACTGGTCAGGCTTTCACTTTTTATGCATGATGTTAAGACACTCGTTAAGCAGTCCGGCTTATCCTTCAAGGATTGGTATCACGCGGTTTATCTAAACTCCGAGCACTGGAGGCAACTACGTGAAGCCAAGTTTGCCGTGTCTGGCAGGGCTTGCCAGCAATGCGCGGGAACTCACAAGATCCAGGTTCACCACTTGGCCTACCGTGCAATCTTTGACGTGACTGTGATTGACTTGCTTGTCGTGTGCGGCTCATGCCATGAACGGCTGCATGATGGCGAGTCTTCCGCGCCCAAAGCAGCCAGGATGCCAAAAGCTCCACCTAGCACACCCAAGCCAAAGCCGCAGCCTAAAGAACCTGTCGCATACGTGACGCCGCAAGGGCACATGATGTCTAAGAAGCAGCGCAAGAAAGCTAGGAGGCTAGAGCGCGAGCAGAAGGCTAGGGAGAAAGCGGAAGCTAAAGCTTTACGCCCAAAACCAAACCCGCCAAAGACACCACTTGAAAAAGCTTTGCGGTTCACCGTAGAGCGTGAGCGCGTGATTCCAGCGCAAGAGGGATGCGGCATAACGATGGTTACGCGTGAGATGGTCGAGGCAATCAAGACACGGCGCGGAGCGTGGACTAATGACCAGCTTCGCCACCTCGGCATTCCCGTTATGTTTAACGGCGGATGGCTTTACAAGTGGACTGAGCCTCGCGCCATCCCTACGTCTGATTGGGAGAAGGCGGAGTCAATCACCCGCCGCAGTGCATTCCTTTAAACAACTATGATACCATTCAGCAAATCAGAACAGCAAGCCTATGCTCTCGGCTACCGAGTCAGCGAAGACGGGCTAACCATAAAAAAGAGCGATGGCCAAATCATAAAAACCACTTCCACAAAAGATGGTTATAAGAGATTTTGCATCGGCCCAAATTTCAAAAGAACGCCCGTGCGAATCCATCGCCTCCAAGCCTTTCAAGTTTTTGGAGATGCGATTTATCAGGAGGGAATTGTGTGCCGTCACCTTGATGGAAACTCCCAGAACAACGCGGCTTCAAACATCGCCCTGGGCACGCAGTCAGATAACATGATGGACCGCTCCAAGGAATGCCGCCAGAGATGCGCTTTCAAAGCCTCCAGGAGCGTTGTAAAGCACGATCATACTGCGGTGGTGGAGTTCTATAAGGAGCACGGATTTACAGCCACGCTTAACCATTTCAAGATCAGTTCACGCGGAACCCTTTCATTCATTCTCAATAAGAGCGCAACCGCTCCAAAACCAGACAGAGTTAAACGCAAACAGAAATCATCACATGAATAATACCGACCTCACCCACCTCGAAACCCTGCTCGCGGCTGCAACGCCGGGGCCTTGGTTTAACGACCAAGAAGATCCGATTGTTGAATCAGCAACGGAAATGATTGGCCAAAATATCTTAGCAGGCTCACACGAAAGAGACATGGCAAACACTGAGCTCATTGTAGCCCTCCGCAACGCCGCGCCCGCTCTGATTGCCAGGGTCAGGGAGTTGGAGGCTGAGTTGGAAAGCAAGGAAGAAACGATTTGGGAAATGAATCAGGGGGAAGACTTATGAAAGCCATCGAAGAAATCTGGCCTGCGTTAATCATCTTTGCCGTCGTCGGCGGCATAGGCTGGTTTATTTGCTGGCGTTTGTGCGCTGGTGTAAACAAAAGGGCAGCGGAGAAGATCCAAGAGATTCAAGAAGCAGAAGAACTCCGAGAAGCTAACCGCCAAGCCAGTATGGCATGGAGCCGCAAGATTCAACAAATGCGTCAAATTGAAAGAATGGATAAAGAGCGCGCATTGAACGCTAAAGCTCGCTGCCTCGCCAACTCCACCCGCCCGCGCCACTCACGATCAACCCTTAGAAAGACGAGATGATGAACGAACACTTATTCATCGGCGGCCCTGAATGCATCAGCGGGACTGTGCGTAAAGCAGAGGGAAGGATTCACATGTGTCACGCAATGGATGAATTGCCCATCACTCCAACGAATGTTTATGATCGTTTGCCCATTCAAACCCATGAATACAGGCGAGAAGAAATCACAGATAGTAAATTCCACTTTGTCTATTTCCATTCATCCATTCAACACGGAGATGAAGTGGCAGCGTTGATCCAGGCCGCAACCAAGAAAAAGCCATGAGCTACGAAATCATGAACCGCCACCCAAAGCCTAGCGTGCTGCGGGATATTTATCACCATAACCCTAAGTGGGTGGACGTGAAACACGCCGCATCTAAAGGGAGTAGGAAACCGCCCGCTAAGAAGCCATGAAACCACTCTGCCCCGTCTGCTGGGGTCGAGGCCGCTCCTTGTGGCTAGGCTGCTGCATCTGCACGGGCGATGTGCCCACGAATGGGAGGTTTATGCGGGAGATGGTGGGGAGGCAACTTGGTAGCACGAGCACCTCTCAGGCTACCAAGTTGGAGGCTAATCATTTTCTCCCGTTAACTCATAAAAGAGCGTTGTTGTATCCTTCGCCACACGATCAAGAGTTGAAGGAGCCGCGCCCGCTGGATTGAAAGGAGTGGTGATAAGACCGCCTGCTTTGATGATGTCCCATGCGCCACTCATCATCTCGCCTTGTTCGATTTTCTCGGGGAGTTTGTCCATGCTACGAACAAGCTCAAGACTCGCTTCCTGAATCGGATTTGAGCCGTTAAGGAACGGGTTTTTACGCTTGGATTCCTCGCCTGTGATAAGCTCCGCTGCGGTGGCTACGGCATAGCTAACAAAAGATTCAACACCACTCCCCAGGATGGCCACGCCTTGAAGCGGACCAACCATTGCGGCGGTGATAAACTCTTCCACAGTCCATTCCTCGTCATCGTTCTTGAACATGGAGCGAACGACGGCGTGCATAGTCTGGAAGATGATGCCTGGAATGATCCAGTTGGCGAGGATTCGCCGGACCACTTCTTCATTACCGATGCCACCTCTACGCCAGTTCATGATAGCCTCCCCCACAAGCCCGGCTTTCTGGCGAGGATCTGAAACGAAGATCATCACCATTGCTGCTAGCCCTTTGGTGTCAGCTTCAATGAGCGACTTGCCAAAGGCATTCACTGGCATGGATGTGCGGGTAACAATAATCTCTGTCTGCCTGCGAGCGTAGGCGTCTGCCTGCTGCTCGCTAATGTCCGGATTAGCGTCTAGTGCCTGCTGGTAAGAGTCGCCATAAGCCATTGCTGCGCTAAAGGAAGTCATCCACAAATCCCAATACTTCGTGGCAAAGGTGCCATTCTTTAACAGGATCTCCAGGCCATCCACAGCCCACCATTTAGAGCGGCCTGCATTGGCGTTAATCTCGCGCATCTCCACGGTTCCGCCAAGCTCAAAGCGGTTTTGCAGGATGTTGCTTTTACGCAGCTTGCTCCAGTATTTAAAGCCATTCTTCATGGCGACAGGCCAGCGTTGGAGAGGGATCTCGCTGAGGGAACGCACAGCCGAATCAGTGGACTTGATAGCCGTACCGATGTTGAAAGCCAGGGCTTTAAAGTTGATGCCCTGCTTAATATTGCGCATCATCTTAGAGCCTTGGATAGCCAGCGCGGATTTAGTCACGCCTCGCGACATCTCGATTTCAATCCAGGCAGAAAGCGCGTTCATGGATTCCTCACCATGAGCAGAAACAATGGCGTCTCTGACCTCACTGTTCAGCATCACGCCCTGAACATCGCGGAGATATTCGGCCATATGAACCCAATAATCCATCTGCACAAAATGAGACTGATAGACCGCTAGAGCGGACTCAATGCGGAGCGAGGATGAACGGGCATTACGTGACTTGATGGAGCCAGGGTTGACGCTCTGCTTGGTAACGCCAGTATTCAGCGGATCAAGCGCAGCCTGTGCGCCCTGGTGATTCTTGAGCAAGGGAGCATAGAAGCGGATGCGAGGAAGGCGGGTGTTAAACATCCGCATAAAGACAGTGTTGGCCACTTCATACTCGGCATCGTATTCAGCCTGCATATAAGCTCTCCACGCCTTTGAATCCTTAGATAGGAACTTCTCAGCCTGATCTAGCGTTGTCTGGTCAAAGCCGTGCATCTCCTGTTGTTCAAGGATGCCCGGTTGGCGAAGAGCCATTGTGATATAAACGGCTTCCATCTGCGAAAGCTCAAGCTCCACGCGGTCGCCTTTCTCAATCTCGCGCTCGATGAATAGCTTACGCTTCCGGTTCTCTGGCAAGATTGCCCACGCATCAATTTCCTCCTGCCACGCTTTAGCTTCTTTGGCGGAATAACCAAAGTTGGCCGGGTTCTTTAGGATCTCCGCAACGGCTTCAACATCTTGCTCATCTCGCTTCGTCACGCGCCCTTTCGTCATCGTGATGCCCGTGTTCTTTTTCTTTATTTCTAGGGCGTTGATTGCGCGGTTTAGCTTAATTGTCTGCTTTGTCCCATAGAGAGCACGCATGAAATCGCGCATCCGTTTGCGGCGGTCATTCTGCGTATCCTCGAAAGCGTTGGTGTTGAGAATCAGCCGCTCGTCGAATGTATTGGCGGTCTTTTCGGACACTCCAAATAAAGAGGAAAGAACGGCTTTATGCGAGAACAGTTCACGGGCGAACTTGTTGAAGGTGCCTTTAACCGTGCCTTTGCCTTTATCTTTGCCCGCCTGCACTGTGTCGGCCCCTGCTTTGCCCTTAAAAGCGTCAGCTTTAGCCTGTTCGATCTGCGCTTTCAAAGCCTGCTGTCGGTCTTTATCCAGCATCTTGCGAGCCTCGCGCCCCTCCTTCATTAGCTTGGTGAGGTAGTCGCTGGCGTTGGCCATCTGCTCTGCGCTAGAAGTCTTGCCAAACACGTCACCAAAGATTTCAAGGAGGGCAAGCTTTGCCGTTGCATCGGCTGCGGATTCATCGTCTGGCGCGGCAGTAAGGAGCGCTTCCGTCTGAATGATTTCGACCGAGGTGTTATCAGCAGTCTGCGCGGCAATACGAATGATTTCGTCTAGCTCATCCTGAACCGTAACAATGAATTTAGACTTTGGAATCTCTCCGCCCTTACCCTTCACGGCAGCGGCGGCAAGTTGCTTGTCAAGTTTCTGGCCGATGTCCTTGCGTAAAAACTTCTCAAGTTCTACGTCAGCTTCCACTACAATTCGCTCGATGGCGGCAAGTCTTCCCGCGTCAGTTTTGATATTGGTAAGTTCCTGAACGCCGTCCGGGAACACCTTCTTCACCACATCGGCGGGCATAATAGAAACCGCTGCCCTTAATGTGCGGATAGCTTGGCGCAAAGACTCAGTGTCAAGCTTGCCTAACCCGCGCTGGATGGCTCCGCGCTCGTTAGACTGACGAAGTTCCAAGTCTCCTTTCTCGCGCTCCCATGCCTTATCTCTGGCGGCAATGCGGCGGGCGTAGTCAGCTTTAATCTTCTCAATATTGACCTTCGTTTCCTTCTGCTGCTTTGCGCCTTCAAGCTCAAAATCTCGCTCATCACGAAGGGCCTTCATCTCCGCCTGGAAATCCGCGCGGGATGCTGCGAGTTCTTCGCTGTATTTGGTATCGAGTGCAGCAAGCTTCTCGCGTGTGGCTCCAGCCATAGCTACAACGTCGGCATACTCAGCAGCCACCTTCGCCACCCGCTCCTTAGCAATCAGGCCAAGCTTCCGCCGCTGCTCTGGATTCTTTTGGAAGGGGTCGAACATCGCGGCTAGGCGTTGCTCTAGGGACTGGTCGCCTTTGGAGAGGGAGAAATTGATGTTATTCGACTCCTCGTTAAACCGCTGGCTCAACGGGATGATGTTGCCGGATGCGTCACGGGTTACGGGGTCGGCGGATTTGATTTGGCTAGGTTCAAAGACTGCTACGGCTTGTTCAGACGCGCCAATCACAGAGTCATAGCCAGCAGCTTTCGCCATTGCTGAAGTATCGCCAAGGCTCTTAATGAAAACCTCGCGTTGAATTGGCGTCGGTCCATCAAACTGAATCCAGTTGTCGCGGGTGACGAGAGTTTGCCAATCCTGGCGAATGCCGTCTATTTTACCCTCGTCCAGCGGAGGCAACCCCTTTATTTTTCGCGATGCCTGCACAAGAGAAATAACTTCGTCGATGGTTGCTGTCCTGACATCGAAAGGGTTATCTGCTTTCAGAAATGCAGCAACAACTCGCGGGCCAAAAGACTCCGCCATCCCTTCGCTCCGAGTGAAGTAAAACGCCCGTCCAAGAAATCCAGAGTCTCTTGCTCTGGTGTCATCCAGCTCAAATGTCGTGAAGTCAGTTAGAGTCCCATGCCACACTGGACCCACTCTATACCCAGCCGCTTTAGCCGCATCGTCCACCATCTTCTGCGCTTTCTCCAGATTGCCAGATTCCACGGCGGCGAGGTATTCGGCATCCTGAGCGGGAGTGACTTTGGATAAACTCATTCCCGCTTCTTCCACCATCCCTTGTGCCTCCTGCAAAATCCCGGCTTCCATTTGGTCTTGCATGTCGAGGCCCACGGAGCGGCGGATAAGCTGCTCTAGGCCAGCGTCTAGCCCGCCTGCTTTCTGCGCTTCCTGCACCATCGCAGCGCGCTTGTAGATCGTGCCTAGCTTCTCGCCCATCGCTTTAAGCCACTTAAAGATTTCAGTATTGGCTAAAGCGGATCGAAGGGCGCGGAGATGGCGGGTAACGTTTCTGTTTTTCAGCCTCCAGTTTTGGGAGGTCTTGCCATCCTCAATCGCGTTTATGTAGTAGGATTTAGCAAGGTGCGAGAATGCTTCGATCAAGTCGCCGTCTGAGATTTGAGCGTCATCTTTCGTGCGAAAGAGAAGTGTCGGCTCAAGCCCTGCCGCCTGCTCTGCGGATTGAATTGCAGATTCAGCTTGGCGCAAAGACGCAAGCATGGAAGGACGCTTCGCCTCACCGCTGATAAGATGCCGCTTAAGACTGACTTCTGAAATCTCTTCGATAAGGTCCGTGAAGTTTGCTCCCTGGAACAAACGAATCACGCCACGGCTCACGCCTTCGCGGTTCTCGATGTTGTTCATGCCCAGGATCGTGTAAACCGCGTCCGTGTCGCCTTCTGCCTGCGCTTCTTTCTCTGCGCGGGTGAAATCTTGGTCTTCAAGTTTACCCTCGTCCAGCGCGGCAAGTTGCTTCTTACGACCTTCCACCGCCTCAGCGGAAACAAGGCCGATTTGCACAGCGTATTTTGCATCCATCTTTTCAGGGGAGAAGACGAAAGCCAGCTCCTGCCCTTCCTGCAAATCTCTATTAGCCTGCGAGATGATATCACGATAGACCGCCTGAACGCGGAGATTGCGTTCTTTTGCATCCTGAAAAACTAAATCGTTAGCATCATCAGGATTATCGAATGCCACGGGCGCGGAGCCATCAGGACGAGTGACAACCCACTGGCCACCAATCTTTGCAGCACGCGCCAAGTCTCCATTGTTGCGGAGGCTTTCAATCGCAGACTGTTGCAGCAGGACTTTAGCTTGGATAGCCTCAACGGCTGCTTTGCGTTCCTGCTCAGTCGCTCCAGAGATGCCGCCTTTTTTGCGGTCATAGGCACTGCGCATTAAGGCATCTACAGCAGGCCAATCGCCTTCTTTTGATTTAAGAGCAATCTCATCAGCCATGCTAGGAGCGTAGCCGGAAGCAATAAGCGTGTCACGATCTGAGCTAATGGCGCGGCCATGCTTCACGTCGTTCACTGACACCACGCCACCGCCGATAAGCGACACGGCCAACGCAGGGCCAAAGACTTGAGCCGGGATCTTTTCGAGCTTTTTCTTTTCGTCCGTCCAGTTCACGCCTGGGACTTCCTTGTCCACCTCAGCAAACAAATCTTGCACAAGTTTAGGCGCGATCTCCTGAAACACTTCTTCGGCAATCTCGCCGCCCGTGCCCGCTGCAACCAACGTGCCACCGCGAATGATGCCCGCCTTGATGGAAGTGATGCTGGATTTCAGGAACGAGCCAACGCCAGGGATCTTCCCGAATGGCAGAAGGTTGGAAGCGTGCTCAAGGGCTGCAATGCCAGGAGCAGCAACCAAAGCGATCTTGTCAGCCTTCGCGGCGTCTAAGCCTTCATATTCCAGCATCAGATTTGCGGCCACGTCATCACGGTAGAAGCTCGCCATTGTGGCAACGCCTGCGTATGGGACGGCGGAGGAAGCCAGGAGCGGACCCATGCGAGCAAGTCCAATACCCGTTTCCGCAAGAAATCCCTCAGCCTCAATCGGGCTGATGTCGGAATCCGCCACCTTGCGAACCATGTTGGCGAGTTGGTAGTATGAGCGCGTGGTCTGGCCCTGCTGACGCAAAGCACTAGCTGCCTCTGGATTCACATCCTCAATACCGCCGCTTGCAGCCATCGAATAAATCAGGTCTGAGACGCCGCTTTCTACGGATGCGCCCATGCCTTCACTCATGCGCCCGAATGCCGCGCCAAGTTTGCCCAGGTAGGAGCGTTGAGCGTCTGGTGTATCTCCGCCTGTGGCCGCCATCGCTTTAATCACAATGCGGCGGTCTGCCTCTGGGATCTCCAAAAGCTGATCGGCTACGGCTTTGAATGCGTCCGTAGTTGGTAGGCCAGACTCCATCTCGCTACCAAGTTGGGCAGCGGAAGATTTGATAAGGTCACGATAAGGAGCAACGCGGGCCTCGGTGGCGTCGTAATATTTCCGCATCTCCTGCGAGTATTCAGGCCATTTAGCGCGGAGTTTGGACGCGCCAGCTTTGGTGTCGAATGCGCTCACAGTCTCAAGCAGGGGGCGGCCAGCAAGGGCAGCATTAATGCCATCCATCACAGCTTCCTCGGAGGTCATCACATGCTGACGAACTAGCCCGTGAATCTCGCTGTCTGTAATGCCTTTAGCCGTGGGCATCTTGAAGAAACCCTGCGCAAGCGAGTCCTTCTCAGCCTGCCACGTTGGTGTGCCTGCGTCCACGTTGCGACCAGACGCTTGGCTCATCCACGCGCTAATCGCTGCATTACGCTCAAAAGCGAGCGGGTCGGGGATGACCGCCGCAAAAGGCGATTGTTCCACCTGTTCAGCGTCTGGGAACTCGTCATCTACAATAGCGCGGCGGAGACGGTCTTGGGCTTCTTGTTCAGGTGTCATTGTGTGATGTTAGGGAAAAGAATAGGGAATGCAACAGAACCTCCGCCCCCAGGCATAGCAGGTTCAACACCTCGCGCAGGGATGGGGGCAAATCCACTTTGAGCTTTAACGGGTGGCATGTAGGAGGATTTGCGCTGCTGGATAATCGGGCCTGCGGTGACTTGGTTAATCACGTCCATTGCCTGAGCGTCGTTAGGGTCTTCCGGCATGAGCTTTTTCAAGTCGTTCTCCATGCGAGTGACTTTCAGCTTTAGCTCTGCGTATTCCTTCTCTTTGCCCTTCTTGAGCTTACGGCCTCCAAGACCATCCTTATCAAAAAGAGCGACTTCCTGCGCCTTGTAATACTCATTGACGATCTTCTCGCCCGTGGAAACCCACTTGTCTTTAACACTCAACTGAGAGGCTTTTGCTTTGTCCCAAAGTTTTGACACATCGTCGCGCTGGGCGGCTGGGAGCTTGGCAATGCGGGCGTTGATGTCCACATATTTCATCATGGACTCTTTGTCGCCAGACTGGAAACCGTAGGAGTCAAAGTCGGCAATCTCTCCGCGAAGATCTAGCATGGAGCCGACAAGCTCATTAGCCGTGGGGGGAAGAGCATTCACGCTATCAATGATTTCTTTTCGCTCTGCGGGCGAGGTGATCCACTCAAATTGAATATCCTCACCGCGTTTGATGGCTCCAGTTGCAGCCTCGTCGCCAATGCGGGCAAGCTCGCCACGCTGGAAAGTAACGATCTTGTTTGAAATTTCACGCTCCAAATAATCCTTGTCTTGCCGTGGCAGGTCGGAATCTTTAGCCATCTGCAAGGCTTGGCGAGGGTCTTTATCAGCAACCTTGAGAAGGTCAGACGTGACTTGTCCACGAACCACTTCACCGTTCAGAGTTTCGCGCTGCTCTGGCTTAATAAAGCCCGCGCCCTCCGCCTCGTCGTCAAGCATCTTAACAGAGTTCCAGTCATCCATTCGGATGGCCTCGGCCCGCTGCGCCCTATAAAGCTGTTGACCCTGTTGCACGGCAACTTGTTGGTAATCCAGCTTTTTAGCCTCCACTTCCTCAGGCAGCATACCACCCGCTAAAGCGATTTGTCCAGCTTGCTCAATGCCTTGCAGGTTGGCAGATTGCGCCTCACGCTGCATCATGTTATCCACATTCAATGTCAGCCTACGCTTTGCCTGCGATGTGGCTTGCTCCTGAATACTGAGGCTTTGACCTTGGGAGAATCGCCCGAACGTCTCAGCCAGGGCCATCTTGGCATCAGGGGAGAGGCGAGCTTTTTTCAACACCTCGGCTTCAAACTGAGACACGCGCTTATTCCACGCATCGCCCCATTGCTCCTGATCGTTCACCTCCGTCTGAAACTTCATCTGATCGGCAGTAAGTTGGCGCATCTTGCCTTCTAGCTCGATCATCGTGTTTGCATCGTTCGCCTTCTGCCGCTGCTGAACGAACTTAACGCCCATCTCTCCCACGTTCTGCAATGCCTGCCCCCATGCAGCCGCACCGCCCCCGGCTTCAAGGCGCGCCGTCTGCGCAACCTGAATGCCAGTATCTACAAGCTGGGCCTGCCCTGCGTTAATGAGTGGAATTTGAGCCATAAAGTTAGGTTGCGATGGAAACGCCAGACATGCCAGTGGAAGCGAGGCCAGATACGAGAGACGCCCCGGCCTGCGAACGGAGATTAGATGCGGAGCTTTGAGCCTCCTGCAAGAGGGTGCCGCGCTTGGTCCTTAGCTGCCAGTCCGTGAGGCTGCCTTGCGTTGACAAGTCGCCTCGTCGCTGCTGCTGGGCTGTGAGGGTGTCGGCCATGATGGAAAGAGGCGTGCCAGTTGTCGCTACCACGCCAGAGGATGCCAGGGCGGAGAACTGACTAGCCCGCTCTCTGCGCTCCTGCACGGACAAACGCCGCATGTTCTCGGCAGTCTCAGCGGCTTTACGCTTCTGCTCCATAGCGATAGCCTCGCCTTGTGCTTCTGCGTTTAGCTCGGTCTGTTTGGCTTGCTGCCGCTGTGCGTTAGATGACAGCACCGCCCCGGCTGCGGATGCGGCAAGGGATGCGTAGAGAGCAATGTAGCCCGCAGTAGTAAGGCCCTCAATGATTGCCAGAGGCATCATTGGCAGGTGGAGAATCAAGTCTGATAACATGGCGAATGGAGATTGTGGATTGACGGTTTACTTCCCAGCCTGAACGCTCGGCCTCATTGCCTATTCTTTCGCCTATAAAGGCACGAATCAGGCAGTAATTCAAGCCTCCTTTATCGTTCAGGTTCTTTACCCATTGGATAACGCAGGCAGACAATTCCTCCCACGCCTCCCGAACTTGGGCAATCCGTAGGCCAGGAGCGGAGACAAGGTGGTCTAGCTGAATCACTGGAACGTCGAGAATCATGTAGGCCCAAATGGCGAGGATAGGATTGCCGTCGTACTCAGCCAAGAAGCCATAAGGAGAGAGAAGAGGCGTGAGAAGTTCCACGTTATGAGCTTCCGCCCACCCGTGAATCATCGGCATATCCTCATCAGTGATTTGTCGGACTAGAATCATTCTCCGCTCACTTCTACCATAGAGGTTAAGGAAAGGATATTAAAAGGCGAGGGGTCTCCGTGATAAACACGCACTTTCAGCGTCTCAAGGAATGAGCTATTGATGTGGTTCACGCCTGTCTTCCCGGTGAATCCCGCCCCTGATTGAGTGTCATTGATGGTGGTGTATTCGATTGCTTTCATTTGAGCCGGAGTTAATTCCGTGGATGAAATCGTGCCACCAAAAGAATCATACAGATTTAAATCGGCACGGTTAATCCGCAGTTTACGCGCTTGGCTTGGCCCTGTTTGAAGGGGAACCTCAAGGGCCATTGTCTCAATAGTGGAGCCGTAAGCAAGTCCCATCCAGCCGGATTTATTTGGTATGTCTCCCGTCACAAAAGCGGCGGTTGTCGATGTGATAGTGACCTCGTATGCAATTCCATCATCTGCAAAGAATGAGAAAAACTCACCGCCATCTATATTTTGTAGTCCTGTAAACTCGGTGCGGCCATTCCCGGCGTTATATACGCCAGTTGCCCTAACTCCACGATCTACAAAACAACGGTTCACTGCACTTGTGTCTTCTCCAGACGGCCCGAAGTAACGCTTAAATGTCCCAGGGTGAAGGCGGCTTATAAAGAAATCATTTCCAACCCACAATTCATCAGAGTCAGCCCCGTAAATAACAGCAAGGGTGGTTGGAATATCCAAAATGAAATGGCTTGCCCAAGCCGTAATTGATTGCTCTCTGTTGTAAGAGAAGCTGATAACCTCATTTCCGTTCACCATCCAAAGAATCGGCTCAGGCGTGGCTGTATAGGCCATCTGCGTAACGCCTTGGTTCATGATGTGTTCTGCGAAGATTGTTAAATCTGGCGCATCGAATCCGTCTTTTTGGAAGTTGTAAGCAAACTCGCGAAGTTTTGCCCCTCCGCGCTGAATCCATAGCAAGGCATCGCCTGTAAGCTGCGGAGCCATGCCATTAGAACCGAAGCGAGTGCGACGACGAGCGCGGATATTGGTTGGAGTGAGAGCGGAATCAACCTCCCCGCTGTCAATCGTCCATTCGTCTCCCGTGGTGGAGATGACGAGAGCGCGGTTAAAACTCGCCATCCACTGGATTGAATTGGATTCGATAGCTGCCAGCGTGAGGTCTAGCCCATCCGTGTCGAGGGTGCCCGTTAGGTAGATGTAAAAATCCTCAACGTGAGATGCCCACATACGGGCAGGATGTGAGGCGGTCCCGCCCCACCAGAGACGCGAGTCATGGAAGGAGACGGCGCGAGGGTAGCCGTTAGTCTCCGAGAACGCAGGCTTTCGGAAGATGGATGTGGAAACACCAATCACCACCGGGGGAGGCAGCTGGTCGGCTGGCATCTGGATGTTGCCCAGAACCTTCTTCGCTTCCTCGTAAGAGGTGATCTTGAACGGCAGTTTAATGACAGATGAACTCGCCTCGATCTTGATACGGGTGATAGCCGTCGAGTTGGTAGTGGCCTTCGCGCTGATTCGATACCATGCGCCAGTAGGAGGAGCTTCGCCGGAATAGCTGATATTACCTTCCTTAGCGTTGAGCTGCGTGAACTGGCGAACAAGCGACCACACCACACCGTCTAAAGACTCCTCGATAGAGATGGTGCCGCGCATAGCATCGCCATCGTTCCATGTGGAAGAAACGCTGTAGCCACCCTGGATAAAGAGCGGGTTGTTCTCGGTGCTTGTTGGCGATCCAACAGCAGGAGTTTGGATGTCAGCGACAATGCCACCCACCCCGAACTCAAGTAGCCAGACCGTGCCCACGTCGTCAGCGGTGAAAAGATCGTCGGTGGCGAACAAGGCAAAGCCTAAGCCCGCAAGGTCTGTGTCAGAGGCAGAGATACGCCAGTAACGCGCCCAGCCTGTGGAGACTTCCGGTTTGTTGCCCTGCGTGAGAGTTACGCCCGGTTTGCCGTAGGTCGGAGCCGCGCTCTTATGCGTGCGTAAACACTCGTAAATCTTCTTGCCGTAGCGAACCTTTGTCCCCTGCGTGTAAGCGGTGTTGACCGCCCAAGAGGCAATCTTGATGCTGCTTGTCCCCTCGTTCCAGAATCCGCGCCAGTTGGTGCCGATACCCGGCTCATCGTTGGCTGTGGTCGCTGGGTTGTAGGCCGTGTGGCAGGTAAAGACCTGGTTGCTGTATTCGTTGGGATTTGCTGATCCTGGAATATCCACCGCCGTGACTCGATAGCCCACCGTGTAGCCGCCATTTAGAATAAGAGTCCAGTAGGTGGCGGTGTTTGCGCCGATTCCAGGCTCGTCTGCCGCTGCGGAAGTGTGGCCAAGGATACACTCGAATACGTCACCTTGAGCCGTGCCTGTGATGCCATGCACTCGGTCCCCGGCTTGGTATGGAGTCGCTGTCACCCAAGGCACGCCAAAAGCCGGGATACCATCAAACTGCACCTGCACGTTGGTCCGCTCCTCGTTCACATCCAAGACAGGGGCAAACTCGAAAGGCACGTCCTGAAACGTCCAGTTAATCACGCCAAGACGGCTTAACCTCTTCGGGTAATGGTTAGGATGAGCGATGAAAAGAACGTCGTTTAGCTGAGTGAATTGCAGGTCGAATATCTCATCGGAGGCGTAAGGCGTGGCAATCTCAAAGAGGAAGTAATTCGGTGTGCTGCTTTCCGTCATCTCATGCCAGAAAGCGGCATCAGCAGCAAAAGTGGTGGATGGATAATGGTCCGTTTTACACCAGTAGATCCCGCCCGCGTTCTCCACCAAGTCGCCAATCTGGTAATCTTCAATCTCCGCCCAATAGATAGCCCAATCATCGCCCACCCCCGGCTCATCTGTCGCGCTGGATGTGTGAGATTGCAGGCAGCGGAAGACGATTCCCTTGTTTGTTCGGCGTGTGTTTACGCTGTATGGAGTTGCTGTCACCCATGCGCCACTGCTTGCACTGCCCACCCAATCGTCAACATCATCGTTCACTACAAGCAAGGGCCCTGGCGTGTCTCCACCGATCCAAAAGCGAATGTAGCTATCGCCAAACTCCATCATATAGTTTGTCTCCGTGCTGCGCTTGAAGCCGTGCAGACGATATGGATCAAAGCCTTTGGGCCTACCAACAAACTGAGTCCCAGGCCGCTTAAATGCTCCACCATGCACGCGAGGTAAGAAGTTGTCCATGATGGCACAGCCTCCAGAATAGATAGCAGCGTCAACGCGGCCCTCTAAGAGCGGGCTTAACTCGCCACTGTTAAAGGAGTTTTTCAGGAGATGAACGGCAGTGGTGGCCATAATTAACGAATGGAGAAAGGAGAGCGGAGGCCGCGGCGAGCTAGAACAGTGGGGGAATCATAATCAGGATCAAGGGAGCGGCCTTTGCCCTGCCTTGAATCACGCCCCATCGCTTTCGATAAAAACACCTTCTCATAATACTCCCGCATCTGCAAAGCCTGCCCAGCGGGTCCGGTGAGGTCTTGAGCAATGTAGGATGCGAGGAGGAAAGAGAATGCGTTAATGAACGTCTGTGGCCAATTCGTGGTCATCTCCTCGCGGAAAGTATAGGTCATCTCTAAGAGGTTTTCATCCATCAGGAGTAGCCCGCCTTCAATCGAGTAAGGCACAGAATCCTCCTCGTTGCCCTCAAGTCCATTCACTTTACGAACCGCAATAAAGTCAGAGGGCAGCGTGAATTGACGGCTGAGGCCGAAAACAGGAATCTTCACAAACTTACCCGTTGATGCCGTGTAAGTGCCAGCAAAAACAGAGTCGTCGAGGGTAAAGAAGTCGTCATCTATGCGGGTGATGATCCATTGGCCGTTAGCGTTTGGCGTGCCTTCAACTTCTGAAATGTCCACTCGGTCGCCAGTTACAAGGCCGTGAGCTGTGTAATTGAGGAGAAACAAGCCGCCGCTATCACTAACTCCTGACGCACCAAGGCTTAAGTAAACCGTTTCGGCTCTATGCCGCTTCATTGCGAAGTTCCAAGGATGCGCTCCCAAGCACTCATCACGGGCAGCATCGAACCATTTCCGGCAGCTAATAGCCTGCGTGGTTATATCCGTGGCGAGAACTGACAAGGGCCTCCCCCCGATATGGGAGATAGCAAGATTGGCGATTTCTGTTTCGGTCATGACTTGTAAAAATAAGGCCCCTGGTAGTCATCACTCTACCAGGGGCCAGGGTTGTTTGCAACCTCAACAGGGGCCAACACTTAGCCCAAGGTGTATGCGATATGGAACGTCAGCACGCTTTCGGTGGTGATCGTCTCAGTCGCGACAGTGGCATAAACAAGCGTCTCATCGGTCAGCTTGTCAGGCGTGAGAGCCTGGGCGCACAGATTCGTATCAAAACGAACCGGAGCAGCGGCAGCACTTGCACCAATGTCAATGCCATCAGCGTAGGCGTCCGGGTTGGTGGAGATGCCAATGTCCAGAGTGCAAGCACCCGGATCAACGGAGGGCTGAACTGTGCAGAGGCTTGGAATGACGCGAGCACCAATCGGCAGATAGCAGATATTCAGCAACTCGGCAGCGGATGCCGTGGAAGGCAGCGTCACCTTAGCGTGAATGTAACGAACATCGCCGCCGTAGTCGCGGAGGTTAGGGGCAGCGGCCAGATTGGTGATAGCGGCGAGCTGGGCAGTGTAGAGAGCGGAGGAATAGTCAGCCATAATCGTGGAGTCTTAGCGGTTGAAAGGAGGGTTAAAGAGAGGCGGCTTTTACACCGCCCCTCTAAGTGGGGTTATGCTGGGGACTGGTCGCAAAGGATACGGACAATCTTCTTGTCTTCCGTGCGGACTGCGCCGCAGCGATAGACCATGCGGAGCTGCTTGGAGTGCCGCTTGGTTGGCAGGATGTCCACGTGAGCCTCGCGGCCCCCGTCAACAAACTTGATACCTTCGCGGTGGTAGGCGAACGCAGAGCGAACGTCGGTCCCGGTGTTGAGAGGCAGGCCCTCATAACGCAGGAATGTGAAGCCAGCGAACTTGTTAATCACGCCGTCCACAAGGCCCTTGACCTGCATGTAGTCACCAGAGGTGATCTTGTCCACCAGGAGCATATCCTGCAGCTGCTGGGCAGAGGTCACGAAGTAACGGCCATCATCAGGAACTTCGTTGGAGTCCATGATATACTTGGCGCGGAGGATCTTCGCGAGGGTCAGGCCAGAGTTGGCGGGCGTTCCAGAAGGAACATAGTTCACAGCAACTTCCTGGGTGGAAGCACCGTTGAACGCTTCGGACTCATTGCCAAGCTCGCCAATGATGCGCGTGCCGTCGAATGCCTGCGTAATCACCGCGTCTTGAGTGCGGTTAGAGGCATACACAGCGGAGCGCATTTCATCAGAATCAGGCAGGGCAATCTTGCCCAGGTTGATCTGGTCGTGTTCACCCCAAACGCGAACAAACTCGAAGGCGCGGCGGAACACCCAATATTTGAGGCCCGTGCTGTCACCGTCAGGAGTGTCACCCTTGCGAGTGGTGATTTCCGTCATGGTGGCAACGTCGAGTTGGTTATACCACTTGCGAGCACCGTCAATGGTGTCTTTCTGAACGGAGCCGCCAAGGCGGGAATCCATCTGCTGGGAAAGGTGTTCCCAATTCGTTGCGAAGTCGGTCGTAAAATAAGCGGGGATTTGAAGAGAAGGCATAAGAATGCGGTAGTGAGAGAATTGCTGGCAAGTGTTCTAGAGTCGTTAGAACTGCCGGGTGATCCCATCTCACGGGTATCTTCATGCGAAGGCCGTTTGTGCGGGTGACTTCGCGGGTGTCCCTATTGGGGCCGCTATGACTCGCCGCCATTTAATGCGACAAATCTCAGTATGTCAAAACAAAAACACGCTGAGAACGTAAAAAGTCCCCAGCGTGCCTTGAGTGTGTGGCGATTAGCCTCGATTGCCTCGAAGGGCGTTGATGTGCGCAAGGGCAGCATTTTGATGCTGCGGGCCTAACTTATTGTGATAGGCCGCATACCAGGGATTAGCCGGGTTGCTCATCACGTCCCGAACTGCGTCTTCACCGTGTAGGCTGGTCGAGGGGCCGCTAGGATCAATCAACTTATCCTCCTTGAAGGCAGAGGAGAAGTTAAGCAGGAGCTTGAGCACCTTTGGATTGTTGGCAATTTCAGGGTCTGAGATGTCGCCGCCACCCTTGAGCACCAAGCCTTTAACAGTCTCGATGTTCTTGGAGAAGTTGTCGCCCCATTCGGTTTTAAGCTGCGTCTCAGCCTGGGCGCGAACCTCGGCAATTTTCCCTTGGCCCGCTTGAAGCATGGACTGCTTCTGAGCCATGTCGTATTCGGCGAGCTTGCTGGCCTGATAAGGAGTCAGGTTGAGGTCATGAGCGACCTTGGCAAAGTTTTTCACCGCCCCCTCATCCCATTGCATTCCTTCGGGCAGGTTCTCAGGCTTGTCGAACTTGTAGCCGTCGGGAGTTTCAGGCGCGCCAATGGTCTTGCGCCATTTAGCAATCTCTTCAGGCTTGGCGTCTGGCAGCGGAGGTTTAATCTCCTGTCGCTGACCGAGAAGTTGAGCCTTGCCTAGATGGCCAAGCAAAAGCTGCTCAGGGTCAGCATACTTGCCGAACTCATTCTTTGCAGGCTTGAGCGCATCAGGCAGGCCATCCGTCCAGTTTGGCTTAAACTTGCCATCCTCGCCAATAACTGAACGGAAGTCGAATTTGCTTGCGGCTCCCTCGTCTTGCTGCCCGTCGGTGGATGCGGGTGGTGTTTGCTGCGTGTTCTGCTGCGATTGCCCGCCGGATGATAGCAGAGTGTCGCCGCCGCCGCCGTTAGATGTGCCTGCGTCGCTTTCGCCTTCTCGGAGTGTTGGATACTGTTTCATGAGGTTGTGTGATGATTAAGACTCGTAGAATTCGCCGGGTAGTTTGGTGCTTTGTTTGGGTGTTGGATCGAGGGAGTATTTGCGCCCACCGTATTGGATCTCGAATTCTTCTGGCGTGGCGTGCTGCTTGAACCAACGGATGAACGCGGGCGTCTTGTCGCCTTCGGGCCCCATCGGCGGAGGCGTGGGAATCTCGCCTTTGCTCGCACGCTCAAGAATCCACTCAAGGGCAGGGCGCGGAGGGCGTCCGGGTTGCACGATGTCGTCGGTTTTGACGATGGCGGCGGGTGATGGGATCGGCGCAAAAGGGGCGTGTGGGGTAATCGTAAGGCCAAGAGCGGCGGCTTGCGCTTGTAGCTGATCAAGCGTTACCGCCACGAAAGGCTCAGGGAATTCAACCTTTTTCGGGGCTTCCACAAGCTGGGCCACAAATTGCAGGTTTGGATTACCAGCCTCTTTGCGGATCCGCCCCTTCACCACTCCGCCAACTGGCGCGTGATGGGTCATGGTATCGCCGTCAATGCGGCCTAGTTCTTCGCCGTCTTTTAGGACGACTCCTTCGGGTGTGATGCTAATCATAGTGTTTTAGTCGGATTTGTTGGCCTTGAGGATTTGCTTGTGAATGTGGGCAATCACTTGGCGGTGGCCATCTCGGCAGGCTGCCGCGTGTGGATTGAAGCCCTCGGACGAAAGGAATGAAGGCGAGAATGGATTGAATTCAATCTGAATATCCTGCTCAAAGATAAGCTTAAACTCAGGGGAATCTGCAATCACCTGCCAAGCGTGCTTTAGCTGCCGCTTACGCTCCTGGGCATCAGCTTCCCGTTGCTTCTGTTTCTCTTCGGGAGTCATAGCTTTTTAGTGAGGAGTTGAGCCACGGTGTTGGTGAAGCGTTTGAAGTAGGTATCGGCTAGCTCCAGGGCACATTCTTCGTCAGCATCGGCAGGCAGCGCCACGCAATCGCGGAACGTCCGGCTTTTGAATTTCAGGATAAATTGAAACCGAACGACGCCTTGCTTGAAAGCGTTCAGAACCTGCCCTCTTACAAGGGCAAGTTTGGAGTGTTCATCCAGCGTGATGACACAATGGTTGTCTTTGAATTGGCGGCTCACGCAAGATGATTGGTGATATGGTTGATAACCTCGCTTCTACTCATCCATTTATGGACCGGATGCCAAGTGTCCACAAATTTGTGAATGTTAGCTTTTTCAAGTTTTTTAAATTGGTCGCGAAGATCCCAACGATCCACAATGCCAATGAAAATTCCTGTCGCACAGAATACCGTAGCCATAATAGCATGCCTTTTGTTAGGCAGCATATCCAAATCAAGTCTAGTGATGGTGTTGCGTTTCATGATGATGTGATGATTACCCGCCTATGAGTTGCTTTGCCTGCTCTACGCCTCCCACGTTCTTGACCACTTGGCTGCCTGCCTGCATAGCTTCCATTTGCATGGCGGCCTGTTGAGCTTCGGCGCGTTGTGCTCTGATTTCCTCTACTTTCTCGTCGGAGAAGATCCAGTTAATCGGCATGCCGTTGTTGGCTGCGCTCTCTTTGGTGATGGTCCCAAAGTCGTAATAATCCAGAATCTCAGGGCGAGCCTGGGCAATCAGCATATCCATCTCCATTTGACGCTGATAGCCGATGTTGCGTAGTTGCTTGATTGCCAGCGCGAGACGTGAGTTATAGGAGACGGCAGGGTCAGCTACCGTTGCTGTGCCACCTTCAACCTTAACAATGGCCTCAGGTGGGGGGTCTGGAAGCAACTTATTCTCAGCGGCGAGGTTAAACAGACGCTTCAAAAGGGGCGTCAGCTTCTCAGTGATGAGACGGGAGAAGGCGGGGGAAATGAGGGTGATCTTCTCGCTTGCTCGCTCTGCCACTTCTCGCGCTGTCATCTGACGATCCAAGCCTTGGAACATCATGAACATGTCTTTGTGGAACTTGGCGTTGATTGCCTCTTGCCGCATCTTGATGCGATCCTCGCCCACCTGATACTGCCCTTGTGCCTGCAAAACCTCTGGCTTAATGTAGTCAGGTTCAACGTAGGTAATGCCACCTGGAGAGAGGACAATCTCGCCTTCCAGTCTGGAATCCGCGATGAGAGCGGGCTTGATAGCCTTCTCTGCCGCGCAGTCCTGAATCATTTGCATGTGATTCACCTGTCGAACGTCAGGCAGCGCAGCGAATCCAGGGCCATAACCATAAGGCGATTTGTTCCCAAGGGCAGACCATTTCAGGTAACGACCAGGTGCAAAAGGGAAGGTATCATAGCCGCCCTCTTGAACGAGATGCTTGCTGGTCGTTTCAACATAGCAGGAAGCGAAAGCTTTGCCGTAGGAGGCGGAGCGTCCAACCGGATCTTTAGGCCGCTCAGACTCAGCGCGAGGATAGACCGCATGAATAAACGTAAAACGAGTGTCAATCTTGGATGTGTCTGCGAGGCAATCCAGCACCTTTTTAGGCAGATTCTCCTCTCCGAACTTCTCTTTGGCCTGTCGGGCAGTCAGAACAATCTCGCGGAAAAGCGTATCAATCTCGCCCTCTGCGTTCTCCTCGATGGCGAAACTACCCACGGGCAAGGATTCAAACGAGTAACGCCCGTTTTCCATGCTAGAATAAAGGGCAGAGGTGCCAAACGTGCAGTGATTCAGAAGATCCTCATGGTTTTCTGAGTAAAAGTTGGAGTTGGCAAGAAGCTCTTGAACACGCTCAGAACAAGCTAGAAGCCAACGCCGCACAGGGTCAGACTCTCGCAGGCCGAATACAGGCTCGAAAGTGAACCAAACCTCATTCGCTGGCGTGGTCCATGACATCAGCCCCCCCGCCATCGTCATGGCCGCATCCTGCCCGGTGGTGTCAAAAAGAATTGCCTCCTTGTTCGTGTTGGGCGTGTAGGTGACGGCAGAAATGCCAGCTTTACGCGGCATCAGGTAATCAGCAAGCTCTTGCCACTGAGTGCGCCAGATTTGTAGGTCAGTGCTAAGAGCCTGCCACCTGTCCATGATGGATTTGGCTTTGCTCTCGCTCTGTGTGACTGGCGGGCTAGGGTTCTCCATTGTAAACGGGGGAGGTTGCGGCACCAAGTTTCGTGCGTGTGCCTAGCATAGTCGGCTGCGGAGTGACTAGAAGCGTGTCTTGAATGCCTTTCTTGCGTCGGGCAGAGGTGGCAACGTCGCCTTCGGGCTGCAAATCAGGGCGAACTGGCGCGGTGATTGGTGGCGGTGGATCTGGTTTTTTAGCGGAGCCTCCCATAATTCGGGCATTTTTACGCTTCTGACGTGAAAAGGCAAGCGGAGTTTTTGCGGCGTAGCTTCTCGTAGCTCAACCAATGGATGCGCCCGCCATCCTCCCGGCAGAATCCGAGCCACTGTTTGTTGGCCACTGGATCAAGATTCACAAACTCCGCCACGCTCCCGACCGCCAATGTGATGAACCACGCGCTCTGCTCACCCTGCCCGGTTGAGATGCCGTCAAATCCGTCTCCAACGCGATAGCCAGGGAGGGCGAGGATAAAGCTCTCAGGCGAGCACCAAACGTAGCCATGGGCCATGTGGTGAGCTAGCTGGGCATCGAAGTCCATCCCAAGGCGCAGGCACTCGTTCAGGGCGCGTTGATAGGCGTTCACCCGTAACCTCCTCGGAAGCTGAACTTTGCCTGCTGCCTATTCTTTGGCCGCTCGTCATACATGCGTTCAATCATCGGGGCGGCAATCTTGATCCATCCAAGCTGGAATGCTTCAGCCATATACCTAAGAGCATCTGCCGTATGCGAAGAATAATCATGCACGGGCTGATTGGAGATGATCTTGCCAATCTCTACTTCCTTGGTGTGGTAAGCCTCCAAGGCTGCAAGGCCGATGTCGCAATGCGGAGTGCGGAAAGCGAGCGATGGCATGAGTCCTTTAAGCCCGTTGATGCCCACCCAAATATCAGGCGTGCGGGGGAGCACTCGGACTCCTGCAAGGCCCGTGGCATTTAATTCGCGGACAAACGTATATCCTGTGCTCTCAGCCTGATTTGCATCATGGGGCAGGATATGCGTCCCGAACGGGTAGCCCTTCGCCTTCATGTGGGCGACGCGCTTAGTGAGCGTGTCGAAGTCTAGGCCAATATCCACGTCAATAATGCGAATTTCCCGCCCCACCACTTGAAAATACCAGACCGTTGTGTTCGCTGGGCTGCCAAGATCCCAGCTTGTGTGAACGAGCGAGTCAGCTAAGGCAAAGGAGGCCACGCGGCCCTCAGCGTAGGCAGCCTCGATTAGCTTGGCGTAGATGGCTCCAGGGCGGCCAATGTTAAAATCACACTCCATCTCCTGGGCGTAGGAGTCGGGGGAGAGCTTCGCCTTCATCACGGCCAGGGCGTCAGGAGACAGAATCCCGCTCTCGCTAGCCTTGAGCATCAGCGCGTATGAGTCAGGGTCGCTCTGTGCGTTGCGGAACGCTTTGTGGAACACGTTCTTTCCTTTTGGGGTGCCGATGCGGCAATGCCAGCCACCGTAGTCGAGCAAGCAAGGCAGGATGACAAAATCGAACGCCTGGGCTGGAATGTCGGCATCCTCATCACTCACCACTCCATCGAAGTAAAGGCCTCTCATCCGCTCGTAGTTCTCACCGGAATAGAGACGGATCACCGCTTTGTTCAAAAACACGATCTTCAACTCGCTTTCATTGATGACTGAGCCAGGAATCTTGCTTGCGTAGTCCTTGAGGTAGGCCCAAGCGATGTCTTTAGCTTGGTCGCGAGTGGGGGCGATGTAGGCATATCTCAGCGGCGGCCCTGCCCTCTTGTGCGTTAGAGCGCATTTAACGAGCTTCTGGACCACCGCCACAGTCTTCCCGGCCCTTCGATGAGCCACAAGCACCGACCAGCGTTTAGAGCTTTCCAGGAACTCCCTAAACTGTGGGCGCGGCTTAATCGTCACCTGTACTTTCTGCGTTGCCACCAATGATGACTTCCACTTCTAGTTTGTGTTTCTCTGGCGCGTAGTAATCGCAAGCCTTGCCCACCTCAGCAAGTGCGCCTTTTGCGGCTGCAAAGTCCTCGGATTCCTCGGCAAGTCGGGCAATCCTGTGCATGGATTCCAGCCATTTATCCTTGGAAAGATCAAATTTCTTGTCCGCTTTATTGGACACCTTTTCCTTTAAAGCGGAAATCCTGAGGGAAACCAGAGGAGAACGAGCAAGTGATGGGCCTTCCGTTTCAACAGTCGCCGGACTTGCTTTTTTGCTGATGTTCTTTCGATAAGACTCAGCGGCAGACATACCTAAAGCCACGTCTTGAGCAAACGCTTCGTGCTTCGGGTTATCCAGGGCTGATGATGCCATAATCGCTAGCTTTGCGTCACAAAGGGGAGATGTCAAGAGGCTTTGAACGCTTAGGCGCTCCACAAGACGGGCAACGATCCTCCCTGCTGAGGCTGTGGCAATATTCACAGCTAGAACCAACTGGGGCCGCCTCAATCAGACGAACGGAATCAAAGGCTTGTGAAAGCACTATGTCCCAGTTGTCCTCAAAAGAGCCTGCATAAAAGTCCGTCATCATATCCTGCGTCGAAACTCGATTTTACCCGGTTTATGGAAATTGTGTCAAGATTATTCGGTGGGCAGCCTCGCAATAGCCTTTTTGACCATATCGTGCAGAATGTGATCTAACGCATCTTGCTGCCCCAGTGTGAGACTTTGCCAACCACTCCCTTCACGTATCACACCCCCAATATCCCTCCGAATCAGCGTCTTGACGTAGCTCGCCCACGAAGGATAGCCCATGTATTTTGCCCTCAGCACAGACGCCTCTGCAAGGTCGTGCGAGATTTTGAATGATTTAGCTTTTTGTCCCATGATGTTATTTCCTTGGCAGTTTCTCCGGCGCGTCTGCGGGTCGCCAGCCGATGATTTCAGGCTGCAAGGCAGTCTCCAAGGTCTCCACTGCCCACGGCCAGTTCCATGCGCCAAGCTTAGGCGGTTGCTGGCATTTCATGCCGGGGAGAACTTCTGTGATAGCCTTCCTCAACCTCTCCCCCTCAGCCCTGGCCTCGTCGCGCTGGGTTTCGATGGCGCTCATAAACTGTTCACATTTTTCTGCCCAATCTTCATACGTGGAGCAATAGCCCTTCATGTTGGCCCAAAATGTCTCAGTCTCAGGTGTCTTACTCATACTTTTTCAGGTTGGTTATTGCGAGCGGCGAGCATGGCGTCTGCGTAGAGGTACGCACCATTTGCGGCACTTGATAAAAGCTCTGACTCCATCGCCTCTTCTCTGTTAGCCGATTGATTTACTCTGTAAGGTATTTTAGCCACGATGCCTGTCAACGCAGCCATAGCAAACTTGTCACGCAGGATTTCCCGCGCTTCTGCCCTCGCCTCATCACGTTCACGCAGGGCTTTGTTTAGTGCCTCGCGTGTGATGGGTTCGTGCAGCGTCACCTCCTCCTGCTTGGTGATGGGGACGGCGTAGTATTCTTTATACCAATCAGCAGACTGGCCTATATTTTCTGCCGGTATCCAATCCTCTCCGTATTTGCAAACAAGCGTCCCCTCCGGCAAGCATTGCATTTCCTCGTCGGTTGGCTCTCTGTGTGTTGGTGGGCGTGGGGTCATGGTGTTAGACAAGATCGTTGATTGCTTCTTGACGCTGCTCCTTAACAAGAGCGGTCAGCTCTTTTCGGAACCTCCTAATGGAACCGCGTCCCATCGGCTCGTTCATGAAAATGAATTGTTGAAGGGCGGTCCTGTTTTTTGCTTTTTGGCAAGCGTCCCAGTTTGGCAGTTTGAATGGCTTTTCTTTCATAATCATCTCCGCGTGGTCGAATGCGCGGCCCTCGTTTGGTTACTTGGATTTGGCGAGTTTCCCCGCTTTGAAACTAAGCCAAAGCATTTCTGTTGCACGGTCTTCATAGGTAATGACCGATGTTGTTGGGTGCAACTTTAGCTCTCTATCTCCATAGCCCCTTGGTCTAACCCACTCCTCAAACCTCTGCCTCTCCTCGGCTTCGGGGTCGGGCGTGGGGAGTTGGAGAAATATGTCAACTGCATAGGTGTCTATTTCATCGTGAGACTCCTCGCAGGAGTTAAGGTATTGCTCTCCTCCTCTTCCCACTTCGCAAGCGTAGTATCGCACACACCCCTCAGGCACCGTCTCTGGCATCTCCGCAATGGGCCGCAGCTTGCCAAGCGTTGACTCTGGGCGGTTGGCCAGGAAGTCGGTGAGGGCTGCTTTCACGCATTCATCGTCGCTTCCTCCGTCATATTTCACATAAATATCATCAAATCTTTTTACTTCTTCGTCAGTAATCATGTGTTGCATGGTAATAATCTCCGTCTGTTTGATTGGAATTTCTGTCATGTAGCAGCAAGCGATATGTGGGCAGCCCAACTTTCCGCTGGCTAGATTGATGCCCATTGTAGTGCCGCAGGCTGGGCAGGTGTTACTTGATGGCGTCATAATAGATGGCGGCTGATTCTGCGGACACATAAAGAGGATGCTCTGGCATACGGGTGCGTTGCATTTGCTCAGTGAGCATATCCGTAGCCTGCTCATACCGAGCGGCAGCTTTATCCCATTGCGGGGACTGTGTGCCGTGGTCAATTTGAGCGTCATTCATTGCCCGCTCTGCGCGACGGCGCATTGCACTGACAGTAAGAAACGCTTTTTGACGCGATGGAGTGAGTTCGGTGAATGGGATGATGTGTTGCATAGGTGTGATGTGTTAAACTGACTTCTGATTGTTGCCCTTACCCGTCATCCCGTCAAACTGTATTTGCACAAAGTTTGTCAGGCGGTCTAGCGCAGTATCCACAAGAGCGTTATCCGCCTCGATCTGCGCAGGCGTGGGGAGGTAGGTTTGCCAGTTCATGGTGTTTTTAGCGGGATGTGTTCGGCTGGGTCTAATCCAGCTTTGATGCATATTTCATGTGAGGATGTGGAGCCGTAGCCGAAAGCGTGTCCAACTACGGACCAAAGCGGCAGCCCTCGAAATCGGCGTGTGTTGCGAACCATGCTGGCAATACTGCAAATCATGCAGCGTAGCCGCTCGGGTGGAATAGAGTCTAAATCGTTCATAATGCGTGCGTGTAGGTGTAGCGATGGGGGTTACTCTTGCGGTGCTTGTTCAAAGCGAAATTGCGCTCCGTGGAAAATAAGCGGGATGATTTGGAATCGCTTTCCTCCTCGGTTCTTTGCCAC
>Ga0209467_1000657_pt1 | contig 41047 bp, 31 predicted proteins | sample Higcelwee11metaG_FD_187175 | JGI IMG/M metagenome (GOLD analysis project Ga0209467, IMG submission 187175) | Freshwater pond sediment microbial communities from the University of Edinburgh, under environmental carbon perturbations - High... | ecosystem: Environmental > Aquatic > Freshwater >... | reverse complement strand
TTGCCGCGGCGACAATGGCAGTGCTGAGTCCGTAAACTTGCGCGATTTCAAAGGCGTACGAGACGCCGGCTATCCCCTGAATAAGGCGGTAGGTCGGTGTGAGATTTTCAAGATCGAAGGCCACGGATGCATTCTGATAGTACTCTGAATTTGCCGCGTACTCTTTGAGTTCAGGATAGTGCGTCGTTACGATAACAAAGCTCTGCTGCTGCTCAAAATATTTCAGCACCGCAACAGAGAGAGCCGCCGCCTGGCGGGGGTCGGTTCCCGATATGATCTCGTCAATGAGTATCAGCGATGCGGATCGGCTCTTTTCGATCATCTCGTTTACCGCGACGATCTGTCCCGAGAAGGATGAGAGCGAGCGCTCGATACTCTGGTCATCGCCGATATCGATCATGATATCGGCGAAGCGTCCGATACGCGAGTCGGGGGATGCGGGAACAGGAAGTCCGCAGGCCGCGAGCAGCGTGCAGATCGCCGCGGTTTTAAGAAGCACGGTTTTTCCGCCGGTGTTGGCGCCGGTTATCAGCATTCCCCGTTTTTCGGATGTCAATGTAAACGTGTTGGGTATGACTTTTTTATCGCCCTTCAAAAGCAGCGGGTGACGCGCTGAGTGCAGATCGAGCATCGGGTAATCGACCAGCGTACAGCAGGAGAGCTGATATTTGTGCGCACATTTTGCGCAGGCAAGATAAAAGTCGAGATGACCGCAGCGGCGGAGATTCTTCTCTATCTCGTCGCTGTAGTTGCCGATCATGATCGACAGGTCGCGCACGATGGCGAAAATTTCCGCGTTGAGGCGGTTTTCCGCCTCGAGAAGACGCTCGTTCATCATCGAAAACTGCGCCGGTTCAAAATAGAGCGTCTGTCCCGATGACGAGGTGTCCAGGACCGTGCCGCTCACTCTTCCGCGCGACGAAGCTTTGACAAGTACCGCATAACGTCCGTGAACGGTGGTGACGATGCGCTCCTGCAGATGATCGGTGTTTTCGGGAGAGTGTACGAACGAATTTATCTTCTGCTTGATCTCGGATCGAAGTGAGGCGATTTCGTTCTCGAGTTTACCGATATGCGGATACATCGAAGTGTTAAGTTTGACATCGTCGGTGATCGCATCGAGCAGTTTTTTCTCCTGCTGCGGAAGCTTCGTCAGATCGAAGGCCGAGGCCGCGGTGAGCGGGTAATCACCGGCGTGATTGTCCAGGAAATTTTTCACTGTGTTCATCACCGACAGAGAACGCCCGATCTGATAGAGCTCTTCCAGCGAGAGGACCCCCTGTTTTGCGGCAAGGCGCAGGGCTTTATGCACATTGTGTATGCCGCCGAACGAGGGGGATATGTTCTGTTCGAGTCCCCTCTTGTATTCGCTGATAATGAGGTAGGCGTGCTGTGCCTCCTCATAACTGACGGCGGAAAGAGACAGAAACAGCTCTTTTGAATAATAGCATTGAGAGAATGCTGAAAATAGAAGTGTGACTTCATTCCATTCGATCAGTTCTTTTGCGCGTGGTGATATCATTGTCGGTAACCGGTTCATAGTAAAATTTTAGGGGCCGATACTTCTGATGTTCGTACGGTATCTGAAGTACCCGCAGAGGGATATCTCCCGGGGGCATCGAAAAATCACCTTCAACCAGGATTGAATCAAGTAGATCGGTTCACGAATTGTTTAGAACACCCTTGTGAAAGTTTTGTTTTGTTCATCATGCTTTCACCGCAAAGAAATGAATTATTCATTTCGCAATTGGAAGTTCCCTCATGCTTATAACAACGGTGAGTCACCTGTAGTGCATCGCCGCACCGCGTCAAGAGCAAATCTTCCGACCCGGCGCAGTCCGGACGCAATAAAAAACGCAGCAGATACGCTTTACGACTCGAAGGTCTGGTCAGGCAGGCCTCGGTTTTTCTTGGAGAAAAGACCCTTGGCAAACCGGATATCCTCCGGCTTAAGCGCGACAAAATAGATCATTACCAGATAGGAGAGAGAGATAATAGGCATGCGCAAGAGAATACTCGAAAAAAGAGCCGAAGATTCAAGCCAATGGTTGGCAACGCTGCACAGCAGAACCGCAAAGCCGACGGTGGCAAGCGATATACAGGGTTCGATCAGCGAGAGGTGATGAACAAAGTGCAGATAGGCAATATACATCACCCACATCGAGGCAAAGGTGATGATCATCGCGATGGCGACACCTTCCGCACCGTATAAATACGAAAGCGCATAGCAGGCAATCACATTGATCACCGAGGTGATGATGGTGATGTTCATCCTCTCCCTCTGCCGGTCAAGAGCGGTAATGATGGCCCCCGCCGTAGTGAACTGAAAGATGAGACAGAATGACGCAATTTTAAGAGTAGTAATTGAATGAAGATACTTTTCGCTAAAAAGAAAAACAATAATATCCCCCCCGAAATTAATCGAAATGAGGACAACGAAGAAAGACAATATTCCCAGTATGCGCGTAGAGATATTAAAAATCTGCTGTACATCCTTCGAGTGATCATGCCGGAACTTGCGGTACAGATAGGGAATGATCACCTTGTCAACATTCTGCGGTATAAACATCAGCGAGACGATGATTATATATCCGTTAGAGAAAATTCCTCCGGCAGTCTCTCCTTTGAGAAGGGTCAGCACGATCAGATTGATGCGCTGAAGCACATTACCGAAGATCGTGGCCACACCGAAGGGTATGGTGTCGAGAAGAAAGCTCCGGATCTTCGAAGCGTCATAGCGGATGCGGTGATCAAGCGACGTGTGCACTGCGATGACGATAAGAAAGGCGATGACGATGATCAGCCGCCAGTAGGCGAAGGCGAAATAATCACCACGGGCGAAGACGACGCTCACTGTCGAGACAAGAAAGAAAAGATCGAACAGCAGCACATAGACGCAGGTAAGGACGAATTTCTGTTTCGCGTTATAGAACGAAAAAAACGTGGACATATATTCGTTGCCGATGCGGACAAGACCGAGCAACAGTATAAGTATGAGCGTATTCTGAGAGTACTTATTGATAAACAGAAGTGATACGGCCAGTAACAGATAGGTGATCGCGGAAAGCGCTGTCTTGATGAGGATCACATTTCCCAGATGCTTGTCTTCGTTTTCGGGATCAAGACTGATCGCCCTTATCAGCGACGGGGTGACGCCCAGCGTGGAGAACAGAGAGAAGAATGTCGCGTATCCGAGAGCTGTCGCGTACTCACCGAAATCATTCTGGCTGAGGTAGCGAGTGATGATGACATTGATCACGAAAAAAACAATCTTTTCGGCGATCGAGGTTGCGTTCATCAGAATATTGTCTTTAATCAGTTTTCGGCTTTCATATTTAGTTGACATAATCATTCCGGTGAAGGGAAAGTACTGACAGTTAATCGATCTTCTCTAAGTGTTTTTCATGAGCAAATACTTCAACCAAAAAAAGAAAAAAGTCACCATTGCGCTGCTCTTTCCGAAGGACTCGATCGGTTTTTATAATCCCTCTTCAGGTGTGACCAGCGGCGGCGCGACGGTGCAGCTTGATATCATTGCGCGTGAGCTCCTCTCGTTCGACTCGATAGATGCCGTCGCGCTGATTCCCGGTTCTGCAACTGCCTGCGCCGGAACCTCTCTGCCTTTCAGAGTTGTTGAGCCGTACAGACTCGCTTCCAGAAAACTGAAAAAGTTTATCGATCTTTTTTTGTGCATCCTCTCGCTTCGGCCCGATTATATCTTTCAGCGGGGGCTGATACCCGAATCGGCTCTTCTTGGGGCGCTTCTGCGTCTGTTCGGCGTGAAGTATGTCTTCATGTTCGCCCACGATGTCGAGTCGCGGGGGATGCTGCAGAATAAACGAAAACCATCCGCCTTCTTTAATCTGCTTCTTCGGATTTCGCACCGCCTGGTCTGTCAGAATCAGCTGCAGCTGCAGAATCTCGGCGCCCCTTGGCGCAGGAAAGCGCTCATTTTCAGAAAGGGCATCGACACTGCCATACTGCCCGATGAGGAAAAATCCATCGACGGCATATGGATCGCACGCTGCGAGCGATGGAAGAATCCCGAGGCCTTTCTTGCTCTTGCACAAAACAATCCACACCGGCACTTCATGATGATCACTTCACCGACCGCGGATCGGGAATACTTTGAGCAGATCGCCGCCGGCGCAGCTGCACTCGGCAATCTCACGTTTCTAAGAGGCGCCTCTCATGAGGAGGTGCTCGGCTGGATGAATAAGAGCAGGGCGCTTGTCATCACCTCGGACAGCGAGGGTGACTGGCCGATGACCGTTCTTGAGTGTGCTTCGCTCGAAGTTCCCGTCGTTTCGTTGAACTTCGACTACAACGGGATGCTGAGCGGCTATAAAGCCGGTTTTTTCTGCTCGGGTGATGCGCTTGAAATGAACCGTCTGTTTCGCGCGCTTGTCGAAACAGACGAGATGCGCAGGTATGCCGGAAGATGCGCGCGTGAATATGTGCAGAAGTTTCACCACACCCGTACCAACCTGACGGAGCTGATCAACCATCTATGAAAAAAAAACTGCTTATTGTAATGTCCAATCTCGACAAGGGGGGGATACAAAGTCTGATGGCGACTCTGAGCTTCGAGCTCGCAAAGCGCTATGAACTGCATATCCTTCTTTTTAACGGCGAGAGCCAATTTGATTTTGCGGGAACGCTGCATAATCTGCACATCCCCCCCGCAAAGGGCTTTTTCGGTGTCGCGATCGCCTCAATCCGCAAGCTCTTCGCTCTGCGCACAGCGGTAATAAAAATCGCCCCCGATCACCTCTATGCCGCATCCCGCATCCCCTCGATGTTTGTCATGGCCGCTTTCTGCATTTTTGGACCGAAGACGAAAACAGTTTTATCGTTTCACAATTCCATTGTGCTCAAAAACCGCGAGCTGGGAATAAAAGGCAGACTGGCCGTCGCGCTGATACGGGTACTGCTCTCAAAAAGATATATCATACATGTCGTCTCGGAAGGTATAAAAAATGAACTGATTGGCCTGGGTTTTCCCGCCGGCCGGATCGTGCGGATTTATAATGCGGTCGATATCGATAAAGCCGTGCAGCTTTCAAAAGAGACGTGCAATGAGAAGGTCATGAAAGAAAAGGTGGTGCGTATCATCAGCGTGGGGCGTTTCGAGGTGCAGAAAAATCTGCCGATGCTGATCGACGCGTTCGCCCGCGTCGAGAAACAGAAGAAGGAGTGCCGGCTTGTGCTGATCGGCGAGGGATCACTCGGTGATTCGCTGCGCGAACAGGTGCGCCTTCTGGGCCTTGAAAAAAAAGTCTTTTTTCTCGGCTGGCAGAAGAATCCCTTCAAGTTCATGCGGTGCTCTGACATCTTCGTTCTTTCAAGCCTCTGGGAGGGCTTTGGAAATGTCATCATCGAGGCGATGGCATGCGCTTGTGCGGTGGTGACGACAAATTGCAATTACGGTCCCGCCGAAATCATCCGGGACGGCATTAACGGGCTCGTCGCCGAGTCCGGCAATGCTGATGATCTGGCCGCAAAAATTCTATTGATGTGTGAAAATAAGAATAATCTTCGCCGAAGACTTACCGAGCAGGCGAAGATCGACGTGGAAAACTACAGTGTCAAACGCATTGCGGCAGAGTATGAGAAGAAACTCTTTGATACTGACCGCGATCATCTCATCGGCTGATTTTCCGACAATTTGACTGCTTTGTGACTGCCCCTAATAATGACCGGGAGTGATGTGGAATGACTTGGATCGAAAAAATCAAGGCGATAGCGGCTGATAACGTAAATACAATACGATCAGGTGTCACCTCGTTGATGCTTATCAGCGCCGTTACCAATACGGTACTGTTTTATTCAAACCCAAACCCTGTGCATGTTGATATATTTAAATATGTTCTGCTGCTGTATTTTCTTTATCTCGTTCTCGTTGAACTGCTCGACATGTATCCCGGGATGAGCCTTCGTTTCATATTTCTGTGCACCTTCGGCGTTTTTATGCTGAGCCGGGTCGCTCTTGACGGCATGGGTCTTTGTGAATTCGAAAAGCTCGTATTGATCCGTAAGGCCGTAATGTCGGTTTCAGAGCAATATACTTTGCTTTCGGTTCTGACGCTGTCAGTCGCGGGTTTTGATCTCGGCGGCTTGGTTTTCCGTAGATCCCTCATGAACCGTGCTGCCGGGGTATACGATCCTGACATCAATCCGAAAGTATTGTATATCGGTTTCATCCTGATGGCGGTGTTCGTATTTCCCGCATACTTCAGGACATTTCTGAAGTTGAGCTTCATCCTCGATTCAAAGAATTACCTGCTGAATTTCACCGGTGGTCTCAGCGGATTGCACTATCCGGTGTGGACAGTCGGTGCAGTAAAGGCTTTCACTCTCGGTTTTTTTCTCGTACTCGTTGCGAAGCCGAAGAAAGTTTTTTTTGCCGCGGCATTGTCGCTGTATATGCCGCTCTTATTGCTTGATTCTTTCAGGGGACAGCGCGGGCCTGTGCTTGTTTTTATACTTTTTATTGTCTGGTACTTTGTCGGGGTGTACAACGTGAAGTTCAGATTACGGTACATGATTGCCGGGGCGGTCGTGATGATCGTTTTTTCACAGCTGATGGTCGCATATAGATCCAATAAACAACATGACGGCGGATTCATAATTCCGTTTCTCAAATCACAGGGGATCAGTTTGCATGTTCCCGCCTATATGATACATTACAAAAATGAGTTCAGAAATGAATCCTACCCGTATATCTTTGCGCCGATAGTGGATCAGTTGTATCTGTATCTGCACAGGGATGCCTATCGACAGGGGCAATCTTTGTCAAGACTGCAATACACGAACGATCTGAATCATAAAATGATGTTCTTTCTCGATGCAAAGGCCTACCTGAGCGGAAGGGGTATCGGAAGCGCGATGCTGGCGGAATTTTACGATATGGGGGGGAGGGCGGGTGTTCTCGTCCTGTCGCTTCTTTTTTTCCTTCTTGTGCGGCTTGTCGAAAAATATTTCTTCACATCATATATCTCGGTAATTCTACTGTCGCCGGTGGTGATGAGCATTATATATTCTCCCCGAAACCGGGTATTCGGATTCGTAAAAGAGGCGGAAAACTATCTGTTCATTCTTGTCAGTGCCGTTATTCTCAACATGCTGCTGAATGCTCTTGAAAGGCGACTCCCGCTTATTCAGAAAATGATGCCGAGAAACAATAGAGAACAATCACATCGTGGCTGTTCCGGGCGGACAAGGTGATTGTAGCGGTATAATGTCAGTTTTTCATTTCCTTGAGCAGATGAGAGAAAATTGAATTTCGAAACTCGCTGCTTTTCCCGAAGAACTCATCGCACTCCTCCTCGTTTTTCAGAAGCACGGAATATCCGGCAAAGTCGAAAACGAGGTTTATCTCGGACTCACGGTGGTAGAAATTTACCGGCAGAACACCCGCCCCCAGTGCGTCGATGACCGCCGTCGAGTACATGCAGACCATTACCGAAACCCCGTTCTGTTCCAGGCTGGTTTCCAGCGGCTGTTCCTGAAAGTGGTCTATTTCGAGCGAGGGGTAGGCCTTCAGCAGTTCAAGGTACCACCCGCTTCTGTCGCGGGGATGATTGCGCACCACAATGCGCCAGTTGTGACGGGATAGCGAGCCGATAATCACCAGGTAGGCGCTTATCATATCCCTCTGAGAAAGATACTGGCTGGGATAGGTGAGTGAAAGCAGTGCGGTATTATCTTTGCTGCGCAATTCACTGAAGCGGCCGGCACTTGGTGTGCAGGTGAAGTCGGTAATCTTTTCCGCAAGGGTATGTTCGTAGTACTCCCGGTCATGAGGAAAGAGAAAATGATATCTGCCGAATTTGCGGATTAATTCGTTGCCGTTGGATAAGATGCCGTGTTGTATAAAAACGGGAACGACCCCCTTTTCATCTGAAAAACTCACAACAGCAGCCGCTATGTATCCCCCCTCGAAGCACACGATCTCTTTGACCATTTTCTTTGCACAGACAAGATTCAGCAACTCACGTATGCGCAGATAATCGAATACCGAGAAGAGGTACACGTGTCGCAGAAGATAAAACGATTCGAGAAAGAGTTTCCGGTTTTCATCGAGGCTGTCGATGGTTGAATAAAGGCTTTTCATATCGTATGCGTAACAGGTAAACGCATCGCAAAGAATTCTGATACGCGAGTGCAGGGGGATGCGCACCTGCAGTGATCTCCGGGCGGCGTCATCGTCGATGCGCTGCAGTGCCTTCAGGTGAACGGGAGTGCGGGAATACGCCAGCACCCCATCATGGTAATTCAAAGAGGCCTTCGGCGAGGCAAGCAGCACCAGCGATTGAGAGACCATCTGCAGGAAAATAAAAAAAATCTCCGCGATCCCTCTCGCGGCAAGGGGCAGGCGGGTCATCACCTTGATCCAGTTGCCCGCATTCGCACCCCAGGTGCTCTCTTCGGGATACCGCAGTGAGAGATAGTATTCGAGCAGTTTTGAGCTGCTGAAGGCACAGACAAGCCGCTCGTCCGTGATCAGTCTTCGGTGAATGAATCTGACGACATCCGCCCTGTGGTATGTTGGTAAACTCATGTAATTTCCGTATAAAGTGAACGTAAAAGGCGCACAAAAGATTCAAAACAGCTACGACGGCCATGGCGGTTCACACTGTAATTGCCTTGATCTTTCTGTCAAGAAACCTCCGAAAAGGTGTATAAAGTATTTATTAAGGAGATATAAAGTGATTAATGGCTTGACATATATCAGGATATCTTGATATAGACAAATCCTAAGCGGGCCGGCGTACTTTTTTATCGAATGGTGACCGGCTGCAAAGCGCAGCAGCTTTGAACTTCGGGCTGTTTCGGCACTTCCGGCCCCTTAATGATTTACGAGGATACTATTGAGACGATCACTGCTGCCGCTGCTGAAAGCCCTTGCTGATCCGACACGAATCAGGATCCTGCTGCTGTTGAAGAAATATGAACTGACGGTGAACGAAGTGTGCGCGGTTCTTGAGATGGGGCAGTCGCGGGTCTCGCGGCACCTCAAGATTCTGCTTGATGCCAATATCCTGTCGTGCCGCAGAGAGGGGCTGTGCAGCTATTATTCGCTCGAGCGGGACGGCCGCGAAGCCGAATGTTTCGATGCACTTTCCCCCCATTTAAAAGATGAACAGGTGCCGGGCGATTTTCTGCGCGCCGACGAACTGCTTAAAGCGCGCATCGAGCGCACCCGCGAATTCTTCAATACCATCGCGCCGCAATGGGATCACCTGAAAAAGGAGATCTTCGGTACGCTAGATATCAACGGCTTCATCGTCGAGCTGCTGAGTGAGTGCCGCTGCCGCACGGTCGCCGATCTCGGCTGCGGCACAGGCGATCTGATCGATTCGGTTCTCGCGCAGAAGGATTTTTCAGGCGAAATGATCGGCGTGGATAACTCGCCGGCTATGATAGAGGTGGCGTCGCGGCGTTTCAGGGATATGCACCATAAGCCTGAACTTCGTATCGGCTCGATAGAACACCTTCCCATGCGCGACAACGAAGCGGATTGCGCTCTTCTCAACTGCGTGCTGCATCACAGCCCCGATCCTTCGCAGACGATATGCGAGATCAACCGGGCTCTGCAGCTGCACACCACACTCATACTCGTCGACTTTGACCGGCATGAGAACACCAATTTCAGCACCGACTACGGCGACCTGTGGCTCGGTTTCGAAAAGACGACCCTCTTTAACTGGCTCCATGAGGGGGGATTTGAAGTCAGGCGCTATGATGCGTTATCAATCCGCAACAACATGGCGCTTCACATAATAACATCAAAAAAAGTGAGAGGTATGCATGATTTCAAAGCTACAGCTTGAACTTCCGTTCAAGGTGCGCAGTATCGAGGATGCGCCGCTGGGAATCAAAGAGATGAAGTTGTCAGAAAACGAGATGCCCGGACTCATGGCGGCACGCGCGAAATACGGCAAGGAAAAACCCCTGAAGGGATTAAAGATTACCGGCAGTCTGCACATGACCATCCAGACCGCGATGCTCATCGAAGCGCTGGCCGATCTGGGCGCCGATATCCGCTGGGCGAGCTGCAATATTTTTTCAACGCAGGATCACGCCGCCGCAGCAATCGCAAAACTCGGCCTTGCGAAGGTTTTCGCGTGGAAGGGCGAATCGCTCGAAGAGTACTGGTGGTGCACCGAAATGGCGCTCACCTGGCCGGACGGTTCAGGACCCGACCTCATCGTGGATGACGGCGGCGACGCGACGATGATGATACACAAGGGATGTGAAGTCGAGAAAAACCCGAAGCTTCTTGATGAGAAGTACGACAATAAAGAGTTTCAGATCATCATGGACCGGCTTAAAGGCGCATACACCGAAAACCCGAAAAAGTGGCAGAGCTTTGCCGCAAAGATCAGGGGCGTATCAGAAGAGACAACCACCGGCGTACACCGCCTCTATCAGCTCGCCGAGAAAAAAGAGCTGCTCTTTCCCGCGGTCAATGTCAACGACTCGGTCACCAAGTCGAAATTTGACAACCTCTACGGCTGCCGCGAATCGCTGATCGACGGCATCAAGCGCGCGACCGATATCATGATCGCGGGCAAATATTGCATCGTCTGCGGTTACGGCGATGTGGGCAAGGGATGTGCGCAGGCCTTCCGCGGCATGGGCGCGCGCGTCGCAATAACCGAGATCGATCCCATCTGCGCGCTTCAGGCTTCGATGGAGGGATTCTCGGTCGTCACGATGGATGATGCCGCATCAGAGGGCGATATCTTCGTCACTACCACCGGCTGCTGCGATGTCATCACCGGCACGCACATGGAAAAAATGAAAAACGAGGCAATCGTCTGCAACATCGGTCACTTCGACCATGAGATAGACATGCACTACCTCGAGACAACAAAGGGATGTGTCTGTGAGAATATCAAACCCCAGGTCGACAAGTGGACCCTTAAATCGGGCCGTTCGATCATTGTGCTTGCAGAGGGCCGTCTTGTCAACCTCGGCTGTGCGACGGGTCACCCCTCATTCGTAATGTCGAACTCATTTACCAATCAGGTGCTCGCACAGATTATGCTCGCAAAAGGCGGACTCGACAAGACAGTCTACACGCTTCCCAAGAGCCTCGATGAAGAGGTGGCGCGTCTTCACCTTTCCCGCGTCAACGCGAAGCTTACCCCGCTTACTGCAAAACAGGCGGAGTATCTCGGCGTCAAAGCGGAAGGGCCGTATAAGCCGTCGCATTACCGTTATTAATTGAACTATCGCAAAAGCCGGCAGGCGGCTGCTTCCATTCCGTTTTCAGCGGGAGGAGCGGTTGCTTGGCGGAATTGCTGAAGAACTTATCTAAATTTTCAGGAGCAATATTATGAGTAAAATCAGACATGATCATGTTTTTACTTCTGAGTCGGTCAGTGAGGGGCATCCCGACAAGGTGTGCGACCAGATATCTGACGCGATTCTCGACGCGTGCCTAGCGCAGAACCCCGCGAGCCGTGTCGCCTGCGAGACGGGCGTCACTACAAATTTTGTCGTCAACATGGGTGAGATCACCTGCAGCGGCTGGGATAAAATCAATCCCGAGAAAATAGCCCGCCAGGTGGTGCGTGAAATCGGTTACGACCGTGAAGAGCTTCTCTTCTGCGCCGATACCTTCGAGTATCTCTGCCACATCCATCCGCAGTCGGCAGATATTTCACAGGGTGTTACCGAGGGCGAGGGCCTCTTTAAAGAGCAGGGTGCCGGTGACCAGGGGATGATGTTCGGCTACGCCTCCAGGGCGACGCCGCAGCTTATGCCCGCGCCGATCATCTATTCGCATATGCTGCTCGACGAGCTGCAGAAGCTTCGCAAGAACAAGAGTATCCCCTATCTTCGTCCCGATTCGAAATCTCAGGTTTCGATTCTGCATAGCGACGGTAAACCAAGAGAGATCACTAACGTGGTTATCTCTCATCAGACCGATGATATCTCCCTCGATAAGATTCGCAAGGATATGATCGAGGTAATCAATCAGGTTCTCGGCTTCACCGGCCTTCTGACGCCGAAAACCGAGTACTTTATCAACCCGACCGGAAAATTCGTTATCGGCGGACCTCACGGCGATGCGGGTGTCACCGGACGCAAGATCATTGTCGACACTTACGGCGGTGTAGGCTGCCACGGCGGCGGCGCCTTCTCGGGTAAAGACCCCTCGAAGGTTGACCGCAGCGCGGCATACTACGCGCGCTACGTCGCAAAAAACATCGTGGCCGCAGGGCTTGCGGACAAGTGCGAGGTGCAGGTCTCATATGCGATCGGCGTCGCAAAGCCACTCAGTGTCAACGTCGACACCTACGGTTCAAGCAAAGTTGATGAGCACAGGATTCAGCAGGTACTCGACTCTGAAGAGATATTCAACTTTCGCCCCGCGCAGATCATCAAGCAGCTCGATCTTCTTCACCCGCAGGGATGGAGCTACCGCGATACTGCCGCGTACGGCCACTTCGGACGCGACAAGTTCCCGTGGGAGAGAACCGATAAGGCCGAAGCGCTTAAGAAACATTTCAAAATTTAATCGCAAAGTTCAGTAAATATAAAAGAAGCGGCAGCGTTGCCGCTTCTTTTATTTAATTAAAGTATTTTACACCGCCTGATTCCCCTGAACCCGAATTTTTTCTTCTTGCCGAAACACCTTGTTTGCCGGAAATTGTGCAGTGCTGACTCTCAGTGAAGATTATCCGTTAATATTTGGAGGAATCAATATATGTTATATGAAAAGAAACTCTTCCCGCTGATGCTTCTGCTGTTGTCGCTTACGGGAATCGCTCTTTCTCTCCTTCTCGTATTTGATTCAGCGTTACCATCGTGGGTGAGGGCGCTGCTTAACTGCGCCGGAGGATGTTCCCCCTTTATCAGAACCCCTCACGCCCGCCCGCTCGGTATCTCATTTGCCGCCGTGCAGTTATTCTTCTATCTGTGGGTTTTCCTCTCTTACTTTCTTTTTTCAGAGTCAGGCAGTGCCTATAAAATAGCATTCAGAATGATTCTCCCCTTTGTTTCACTTGCGGCCTTTCTGTACGGTATTGTCTTTCTCTCGCCGATGCTGCGCACCGCATTCTGTCCCTATACGCTCTCGCTCATCGTCGTCGACGCGCTGCTCGCTGCACTCTCGCTGTTCACCGTTTTGCGTACTTCGGGGACACTCTCCGCGCTAATGGGGCGATATGCGGACGGGCAGAAGCACCTTCTTATTTCTGATGACCGGCGTTTCTCTGTGGGAACCTTTTTCTATTTCAGTGCGGTGCTGTTTCTGTTTGTGATTGCCTTCTCTTTTTTTATAGATACCCGTTACGCGCAGCAGCAGAGTGAGCCGAAAAAGAAAACTCTCTTTGAACGCTATCTTGAGACCCCCATAGAAAATTTTACACTTCCTGAAAGCTCGATCGTGACGGGAAGCATGGAGGCGCCGCTGATCATTGATGTGTTTACCGATCCAATGTGCGGCGCCTGCGAATCTTTTCATAAAAGCGAGGCGAAACTCTTCGCAAAATACGGCGAAAAGATCACAGTGCGCTATTATTTTCACGCGCTTGACGCGCAGTGCAACAGCTCCGTCACCTCGTCAATTCATCCGGGAGCGTGCACCGTCAGTGAGATCCTCTATGCGGCGGCCCAGTGCGGCATTTTCGAGAAGAGTATTTCCGCCTATTATGATCGAAAGAAAAGTGTCAGAGAGCTGATTGCCGCGAACGCCGGGGCAGAAAAAATTGTCGAGGCGATAATAGATGATCCGCAGGATGTGAAGCGGGTGAAGGATGTTCTTGCCTCAAAGCGTGCGCACGATGAGATGATCGCGCATATGGCCGCGGGCATTGAAATTGATATACAGTCTACGCCGACGTTATTTCTGCGGGGAAGGCGTATTGAAGGCGCACCCTCTGTCGAGGCTCTTTCTATGGTGATCGATCACCTTCTTGCGGAGAAAAAATAACAGGGAACCTTAAAATCACCTTTGCCGGTGATTTTTCCGCGGTATTAACGGGAAATCTTCGAGGTCCGGTTTGCACAGATTGATCTTCAGAGATTCCCCCCACGTCAGGTAACCGGAGCAACAGATCGGGGGCACCGCTCGCTTTTCGTCGGCTACTTCCTGAGAAGCAGGGTCATTCCGTCGCCGAGAGGAAGCATGCAGATTTCCATATCCAGATCCAGATGAAGCATGTCGTTGAAGTGCTTCATCTCATTGGCGGCGAGATCATCGGTAGTTTTCGCGGTGACGCTCCCTCTCCACAGGGTGTTATCCACTACTATCATCCCCCCCCTTCGAACGAGCTGTTTGGCGAAATTATAGTAGTTTGTGTAATTCTTCTTGTCCGCATCAATAAAAATCAGATCGAAAAAACCGGACATATTCTCATTAACGAGATTCTGCAGCTCTTCGCAGCCGTCACTGATGCGCAGATCTATTTTCTCGGAGACGCCGGCCTCCTGCCAGAAGCGGATTGCGCGCGAGGTCCAGTCGATGGATTTATCGATGGCGATGAGCCTGCCGTTGTCGGGAAGCGCCTGGGCGACGGCGAGGGCGCTGTAGCCGGTGAAAACCCCGATCTCAAGGGCATTGACCGCATTGGTAAGTTTCGCGAGAAATGCAAGAAACTGCCCCTGCTCGGGGGTGATCTGCATCTTGGCACAGGGGTGATTCGATGTTTTTTCGCGGATCATCGCGAGGTGTACATTTTCACGCACACCCTTTTCGCGGATATAAGCGGTTATCGACTTCGAAACGAAGGTGCTCTTCTTCGGCGACACCGGCAGTGAATTATTTTCTTTCACGGGCAAACGATATCCTTCCGCTGCGTATCATGTCTTTGATGCCGTATGAGCTTATGATGTCGATAAAGTTATCTATCGTCGTCGGGTGTCCCATGATCTCAAGGGTCAGCGTCTTCTGTGTGATATCGATTATCTCCGCCTTGAAGGTCTGGGCGATCTGAAAGATCTCGACGCGCTTCTGCGGAGTCAGCTGCACCTTAATCATCGCGACCTCGCGTTCGGCCGAGGGAATGTCGGTGTGGTCGGTGACCTTGATCACGTCGATGAGTTTGTTGAGCTGTTTTTTCACCTGCTCGATGACGCGGTCATCGCCGTGTACGACCAGGGTGATGACGGAGATATCATCCTCCTGTGTCTTTGAGACAGAGAGCGAGTCGATATTGTAGCCGCGTGCGGAAAAAAGCCCGACGACACGCGCAAGCACGCCGGTCCTGTTCTCAACCTTGACTGAAAGTACATACTGGTGCATCACACTCTGGTTCATGCGAGTTCCCTCATAATGGTGTCTTTAACCGTTTTACCGGAGGGGACAAAAGGATAGACATTCTCCTCTTTTTCGACCTGAAAGTCGATGATGGTGGGGCGATGGCGCTCGGCCAATGCCTTGAGTATGGCGCCGTCGACCTCCTCTTTTTTCGTCACGCGAAGTCCCTGGGCCCCGTAGGCCTCGGCGAGCTTGACAAAGTCCGGCGCACATTTGATGCAGGTATTCGAATAGCGGCGGTCATAGAAGAGCTGCTGCCACTGGCGCACCATGCCGAGAAATCCGTTATTGAGAATCGCGATAATGACGGGAAGTTCGAACTGCACCGCGACGATGAGTTCCTGAATATTCATCTGCAGTGATCCGTCGCCCGAGATGTCCACGACGATTTTATCGGGGTTGCCGAACTGCGCGCCGATAGAGGCGGGCAGGCCGAAGCCCATGGTGCCCAGTCCCCCCGAAGAGATAAAGGTGCGCGGTTTTGTGAATTTGTAGTACTGTGCCGCCCACATCTGATGCTGTCCCACCTCGGTGCAGACAATCGCATCCCCCTTCGTCAGCTCATAGATGCGCTCGATGACGAACTGGGGTTTCACGGTGTCGCTTTCGGTGTCGTAGGTAAGGGGGTGGTTCTTTTTGATCTCAAGGGTCTGCTTTACCCACTCGTCGATCTGCGGCGCCTTCACTATCTCGTTGAGCTCAGCCAGAACGTGTTTGCAGTCACCGACGATGGGGACGTCGACGACGACATTCTTCGAGACCGAAGCCGGGTCGATATCGATGTGTATGACCTTTGCGTTGGGAATAAACTCTGAGATCTTTCCGGTGACGCGGTCATCGAAGCGCGCGCCTATGGCGATCAGAAGATCGGATTCATTGACGGTGTGATTGGCGTAGAAGGTGCCGTGCATCCCCAGCATCTCGAGTGCGAGAGGATCCGTTTCGGGAAACGAACCCAGTCCGAGAAGGGTGGTGGTGACGGGGATGCCCGTTTTTTTTACCAGTGCGCGCAGCTCTTCGGATGCGCCGGAAATTATGACGCCGCCGCCCGCGTAAATCACCGGACGCTTCGACTGCGAGATCATCTCGGCCGCCTTCTTGATCTGCATCGGGTGACCCTTGTAGGTGGGCTTATAGCCCCGCAGCTCCACATGGTCGGGATACTCAAATTCAAGAAGCTCGTGACAGAGGTTCGCGGGTATGTCGACGAGCACGGGACCGGGTCGGCCGGTCGTGGCGATGTAGAAGGCCTCTTTGATGATGCGCGCGAGATCTTTTATATCCTGCACGAGGTAGTTGTGCTTGGTGACGGGGCGGGTGATGCCGGTGATGTCCGCCTCCTGAAAGGCGTCATTGCCGATAAGAAGAGTCGAGACCTGCCCGGTAAGAACCACCAGAGGGACTGAATCCATGTTGGCGGTGGCAAGGCCGGTCACGAGGTTTGTCGCGCCGGGGCCGGATGTTGCAAGAACGACGCCGGGGCGTCCCGTCGCGCGCGCGAAGCCGTCGGCGGCGTGAACGGCGCCCTGCTCATGACGTGTCAGAATAAATTTTATAGGACTGCTGTAGAGCTCATCAAAGATGGGGATGACGACACCGCCGGGGTATCCGAACATGTAATCGACATTCTCGCAGAGAAGAGATTCGACGACGATGCGAGCGCCTCTCATTTTCATACTTCCTCCTGAATTTGTGGGGGGAACGTTGCTGTGCTCAAAAGCTTCGAAAATGGGGCAGCAAGTGTCAATCAGTTTTTAAAACGACCAGGTGGCGGGGGGATCACTGATAAAATCAATCCCCCCATATAAATCTGAAGTCTCTCACTCATGACAGCCGCCGTGTTTTTACCCCGTCATACGCACCGTGAAATCAAAAAATCCTTTACAGTTTTGTGCGACATAATAATCATCTTCGCAGAGGATGCCCGAACGATGACTCCCGTAAAAAACGCCTTCATGGTCTGCAATTCAGGTAAGGAGCGAGCGCTTGAATTTTACGAAGAGCTGTGTGCGCTTCTTCCCCGCAAAGGGGTGACCCTCGTCGACAGTGCCGAGAATTCTGATTTCGCGATTGTGATCGGCGGTGACGGTACGCTGCTCAATTTTGCGCGTTCTCATGTGGATTATATCCGTCCGATTATCGCCGTCAATATGGGAAGCCTCGGCTTTCTCACCGATGTGCGCACGCAGGAGTGCTCGCGGATGATCGAGCTGCTCTTGTCGGGTGAGTATACGATCGAGAAACGCAATTTTCTTGAAGTTGAAATGGACGGTGAGCGTCACTATGCGCTCAACGATGTGGTGCTCTCGAAGTCGGGTACCACCAGCCGCATGGTCACCGTGCGCGTCCATGCCAACGGCAATTTTCTCAACACCTACCGTGCCGATGGAATCATCATCGCATCACCGACCGGATCTACCGCCTACTCGCTCTCATGCGGCGGGCCGATCATGGTTCCCGGTCTTGAGGCGCTGCTGATAACGCCGATCGCGGTGCACAATCTCAACGCCAGACCGATCGTCCTTTCAAAAAAAGACACCGTGACGCTCTCGCTGAACGAGGGCGAGCAGGCGGCTCACCTGATGATCGACGGCCAGTCCTTCTGCTGTTTCACTAAAGAGGACAGGGTAAGCGTGCGCCTCTCTGAAAAATATATACTGCCGGTACTCTTTCCCGGCAGAACGTTCTTTTCGGTATTGAGAGAAAAATTGCGATGGGGTGAAGACCCCGTCGTTTCCGGAGATAACAAATGAGAATACTTGTCGCGGGAGATATCGTTCCCTCACCAGAGAGTCTTCGCTGGGTAAACGATTCACAGCCCGATTTCAGCTCGGCAACTTACATTCCCGATCCCTTCTTCGAGGGGGCACTGGAGGCGGCGCACTCGCTCGCCGCGGCAATGGGTGCGAGTGTCTGTGCGGTAGTCACCGACCCCTCCGGCAGCGAAGAGTGCGCCCGCTTTATTCTGGCTACCGGTGTTCACGAGATGGTGCGAGTAAGCGGACCGCTGCTTCTGGATCCGCTTTCGCGCGCCGAAGCGATTCTTCGCCACGCGCCCGCGTACGACGTGATCTTCACCGGTTGGGATTCCCTCATCTCGCCGTCGGCGCCGCTCGGCCCCTTTCTTTCGCACTTGAGCGGCACAAACTTTTACGGTCCGGTTACTATCAGCAGTGAAGGGGGGATGATGCGTATCAGCGACTGGTTTTCCGGCGCAGAGCTTCCCCTTGCCGAAGGCGTGCCGTGCACACTGTCGATTCGCGGAAGCGCGATGCTTCGCTACCCGACGCTTGAAGCTGCTCTATCCGCAGACAAATTCCCGTTGAAATCCCTCTCCCATGATATGCCCGCAAGCCCCATGCCGCTCACGCAGCTCAAGAGAGTCCGGCTTCTGCCCGGCAATGCCGCGGAGGCGGTAATAGAAATTCTGAATGAACGGGGGATGTTCGAGTTATGAAACTTCTATTCTGCGCCGATGATGCCGCCATGGCCCGCTATGCGGACGCCGCCGCCGGTTTTCTTGAGAGGCTGAAAGCCTCCTTTGAGTCAATCGACTGCGTGATCTTTACCGATGCCAAAGAGAAGGTCTCGATTCCCTTTGCGTTTTCTAAGTGTATAAATGCCTCAAGCGGTATGTGTACGAGCGGATCAGTGTTCCGGAAATTTCTTCAGAGCATTGATTACACCGCGTACAACTCTTTTCTATTTATGCTGCCACACCATCTTGCCGATGAGATCACTCTTCTGGCACTCGAGCGGCAGATATCGTGCAGATCAAGCGCGGCGAGCGCCTCTTCTCCCGGCTCAAGCGTGCTTACCGTTCCCTACCTGGGCTCAAGTGCCGGTTATTCGATGACACTCGTCCCCCCATTCTGTGTGAATCTGCTTTCGATGCACGAAGATTTTGCGGCTGATCTTGACCCCGATGCGAGGATGCCGGTCTTTGTTCCCGCCGCGGATGTCCCCGGTATCCGGCGCTCATTCAAGGCACCCTGGCGGCTCATGCGCTTTGCGATAATCGCCGGAAAGCGCACGGGCACCAATGTGCACTTTCATTATATGCTCTCGTCGATTGCCTCAAAGATGAAGGGCGAGTGGTTTATATGCGAGTCGCTGAGGGACTCGTCGTCACTGGCACCGATGTACGAGAAGGATCCATGGATCAGTGCCGAGTGCGCGGTTTTCGTCGGCGAGGACGGATCCAACAGCCATGTGGCCTCGCTGCGACGGCACAAATTTACGATTGTGGTGAACGATACGCCTTTTTCGCCGCTGTTCGGCGCATCGGATGCGGCCTTTTTATGCGACTGCAGAGATTTTATACGTGAGTTTAATTCCCGATTAAAAAAAGTGAATTTCCGCCTGAAAAATTCAGCAGAAAAACGTTTCTAAAACGTCTTACTGGTAGAGCGAAGGCGCGTAAACACTCTTTTCCGCCCGCTCTTCTTAAAAAATCAGTGCGGACCATGACAATAACTTTGGAAAAGGCGCTTACATGTACCGCTTCTTTTTATTCCCGTCACTTCAGGTCAGGTCAGAAGGAGAGCGTCATGAGAAAAAGATCTTTATATACAGGTAAAAAAGTGCAGCCGGTCAGCCCTGCCGCGGCACACGGCACTACGCCGGGAATTATATCAGCACTGAGTATTTCTCTGTGCCTTATTGTGTTCAGTGCTTCAGGCTGTGATATTTCACCTGATTTTTTTACCCCCCCGTCGGTCAGGGCGGTGCGGGGTGATGTCGCGGAAAAGAAGCTGAGCGATCTCGAAAAACGCGTCAAAAAATATGAGAAGATCATCAACGCCAAGATCAACGCGGGTGAGCAGCTTGCCGACGTCTACGAGTCTATGGCGATCATTTTTATGCAGAAGGGAAACTGGCAGCAGGCAATACTCTTTTTAGAGAAGGCGATCGCCGAGGGCAACGCCTCGGATAACGTGCACAAGAACCTTGCGGTCGCCTATGCCAACCGCGGTAAGGAGCTTTTATCCAAAGAAGATTATGAAAAGGCCGAACACCACTATCTTCGGGCCGTTGAACTCAACGAAAACAATTACGAGGCTCTCTACGGATACGGCCTGTTTCTGTTTTATGTCAGAGAGAAAAAAGATGAGGGACTCGAACTCATCGACAGAGTCACCCGTATGCAGCCTGATTTCTATCAGGCGCGCATGGCGCTTGCCCGTCTGTATTATGAGCTTGAGATGCCGGTAAAGAGCCTTGAAATTTACAAGGGGCTGCTCGATGAGCTCTCAAAGGGCGACAAATTCAGGGATATGCAGGCCGACGCAATTGCCAATATAACCCGGATTACCGAAGAGAGCGCGGGTGAAAAAAGTGAGTGAAGTCCTTCCTGAACTCATACTCTCGCTTCTGCCTGCTGCCGTGCAGAGGGAATATCTCTGCGGGAGGCAGAGTGCGCAGGAGCTGGTCGATCGCTGCCGTCATGAAAACATTCGCCCGCAGGTGCATCTTACTGCCTGTTACGGTAATTCGCCCCGTGATGCGGCCGAAAAAATCGCCGGGGTCTGTGATAAAATATCTTTTTCAATTATTCCGATTACTGACTGCCGGTATCCCCGTTATCTCAAAGAGATTGCCGATCCCCCTCTGGTGCTCTATACTCGCGGCGGTGAAATTCCCGAACCCTCCATCTCCGTTGTGGGTACTCGTGACTCCGATCCCCTCTCTGAATCCGTCACCGAGCGGCTCTGCAGCTCGTTCTGCGCCGCCGGATACTCCATCGTGAGCGGAATGGCTCTGGGGATCGACCGTGCCGCACACCTCACCGCTCTCAAGCGGGGCGGTGCAACCGTCGGCGTCTGTCCTAACGGAATCGATCATGTCTATCCCCAGCAGAACAGAGATCTCTTCGAGCGGGCCGGAAGCGGCCTTGTGCTTGTCTCGGAGCATCCCCCCCGCATACGGGCGGGCAAGTGGGCATTTGCCCGGCGCAACCGCATTATCAGCGGCTTCTCGCGCAAGTGCGTGGTGGTGAAGGCCTCAAAACGAAGCGGCGCAATGATCACTGCACGTTATGCGGCAGAACAGGGGCGTGATCTTTTCGTCTGTCCCGGGCACTCGTACGATGAATCGTACGAAGGGTGCATCTCGCTGATCAACAGCGGTGCCGTTGCGATCTATGATGCCTCTTCACTCATTGACGATATCTCTGCGGGTGCTGATGTGCCCGTTCTTCCGTACTTTGCGAACGAGGCCCCCAACGGGTCCCCCCTCGAGGCGGCCCTCCAAAACGAATTTTATTCTCTCGTCGCCGGCGGCTGCAACACGATAGACGAACTGGTCGAGCGTACAGGCAAGCCGGCTTCAGAGGTTCTCGGCGGTGTGATGCAGCTGTCACTGAACGGGCAGGCTGAGCTTCTCGGTGATCATGTGCGGATCTGCCGATAAATATGAGTGAGAGCGGCCGATGATGATACACGTCACCGCTGACAGAGGAGATCTTTGATGAGAAAGATTGTTGCACTGCTTTTTATCCTGCTTGCTCAGAGCGTCGTGTTTCTTGTGCTCTTCGGAATCATTCCTCTCGATGATATCCCCTACATCACCTCGATGAATAAAAACAGTGTTGCCCGAACGCTTCCGGTGATGGTCGATTCTTTTCTCGAACTCAAGATCATGGCGCAGGCACTTGCACCGAAACGCCCTCCGCTTGAGGCATGGGTTTATCTTGATGAGGTGCAGAAGAAAAACGATGTGGAATTCCGGTTGTACAATTCGCTCGGCGTGCGGAGTGTTCCCCCCGGGGCAAAAGCGGCTGAACATAAGAGCGACCCGAGAGTGATGAGGGCCATTGAGACGGGGAAAGAGCAGTTCTATTTTGAAAAATCCGAGGTTTTTTACGCCATTCCCCTCTACACCGAAAAAAAGTGCGCCTTCTGTCATGTTAAGGATGATGATGCGCTTCTCGGCGTGGCCTCGATTTCTTATAAAGATGCAGAGACGCCGGCACCCCGGTATCTGATTAATCTGCTGCTGGTTGCCGTTTCACTGATCAACTCATTTGCCGCGGTCCTGATCATTCTTCATGATCCCTTTTCTCGGGTAAAAGAACTGTTTGACAAAAAGTGATTCTCTGTTCCCTTTGCAGGAAACTTGCGCCATTTCGGACGAATAAATACAACGATAGGATCTCTCAATGTCTGATAAAATCCTGGTGATTGTTGAATCACCGACTAAAATGAAAACGATAAGCAAGTACCTGGGAAAGGATTATATTCTTTCCTCTTCAAGAGGACATATTATCGACCTTCCCAAGTCGCGTATGGCGATAGATTTCGAGCACGATTTTGAACCCGAGTATATAACCATTCGCGGCAAGGCGAAGGTGTTGAACGAATTGAAAAAAGAGGCGAAGAAGGTGTCGATGATCCTTCTGGCGACGGACCCTGACCGTGAGGGGGAAGCCATCTCGTGGCACCTCGCCAATACACTCTCCAAGATATGCAGCAATATTAAGCGGATAGAATTCAATGAAATCACAAAAAGCGCGGTGATTGAAGCGGTAAAAAATCCGCGCGACCTCAACATGAATCTGGTCAACGCGCAGCAGGCGCGCCGTGTGCTGGACCGTATTGTCGGATACTCGATAAGCCCGATATTATGGAAAAAAGTCAAGAAGGGGCTCTCCGCAGGGCGCGTTCAATCGGTGGCACTCAAGGTCATCTGCGAAAGAGAAGAGGAGATCGAGCGCTTTGTCACAGAAGAGTACTGGACGATGGATATGCGTTATGCGGCCGACGGGCGCGATTATACCGCAACTCTGCAGTATTTTGAAGAAGAGAAGATTCATATCTCGTCAAAAGAAGAGGCCGATGATATCGTCGATGCACTCGACAACGCCGAATTCGTTATCCAGTCGGTAAAGAGCAAACCGCGCACAAGAAAACCGCAACCGCCGTACATCACTTCAAAGCTGCAGCAGGATGCGGCCAACCGCCTCGGCTTCACCACCAGCAAGACGATGCTCGTCGCCCAGCAGCTCTACGAGGGTATCGCACTGGGTAAAGAGGGGCAGGTGGGACTTATCACCTATATGCGTACCGACTCGACGCGCGTTTCAGAGGGGGCTCTGCAGTCAGTTCGTGATTATATTTCGCAGAATTACGCCGCTGAATATCTTCCGGAATCGCCTAACCGCTATACAAACAAGCGCGGCGCGCAGGATGCCCATGAGGCGATACGCCCCTCTGAAATTCTGCGAACACCCGATTCAATAAAAGAGATGCTTACGAACGACCAGTATAAACTGTACAACCTTATCTGGAAGAAATTTGTCGCTTCGCAGATGACGCCTGAACGTTCGATCGTGAAAACGATCAGTATTGTCGCCGAGGGGTATGAATTCCGTTCATCGGCAACTGAAACTCTATTCGAGGGTTTTGCCGCGATCGATCGCGATGCGAAGGTGAAGAAAGAGAAATTTCCCGAACTCAAAGAGGGCGACAGTGTTACGGCAAAAGAGTTTCTGCCCGAGCAGCACTTCACATCCCCCCCGCCGCGTTATAATGATGCCTCTTTGGTCAAGTTTCTTGAAGAGTCGGGCATCGGCCGACCCTCGACCTACGCGCCGACGATAAATACGCTGATCAACCGTTACTATGTCACCCGCTCGGGCCGTCAGCTTGTGCCGACCCAGCTCGGAAGAATGGTCAATACCATCGTAAAACAGAATTTCGCCGATCTTGTCTCTGCCGATTTCACCGCAGAGATGGAGGCAAAACTCGACCGGGTCGAAGAGGCCGAAGTCAAGTGGCACGAGATGCTGCGTGAATTCTACGGCCCCTTTCATGAGGTCGTCATCATCGCAGAAAAAAGTATTGAGGATCTGAAAGGCACTCTTGATGAGCCGACCGATTTCGTCTGCGAAAAATGCGGAAAGCCGATGGTCAAGAAGCTCGGCAAGTTCGGCTACTTTCTGGCCTGCAGCGGGTTTCCCGAATGCCGCAATGCCAAATCACTTTCGCTTGGCAAGTGTCCCAAAGAAAACTGCGGCGGCGACGTGGTCAAGCGTTCAAGCAAAAAAGGACGCCCCTTCTACGCATGTACGCATTACCCTGACTGCGACTTTATCACCCGTGATCAGCCGACGGGACGCGAATGTCCCAAATGCGGATCTGTCCTGTTCACCAAACGAATCCGCGGCAAAGGCGAGCGTGTCATGTGCCTTCGCGAATCGTGCGGCTACTTTATGGATATTCTTGACGAGGATCAGGAGAGTACCGTAAAGGAAGATTACAGTGTATGAGCTTGCGGATAAGTTCGCCGAATATCTCGCCGTAGAAAAGGGATATTCGCAGAACACCGTCGAGTCCTACCTCGGTGACCTTTCCCTGTTTATCACTTTCATTCTTGAAAAAAGCGCGTTGTACGAAATTACTGCCAGTGCCGATGCAGGCGATGTAATGACTGAAACTGTCACCGGCCGTGATCTGCGCTCATGGATAGAATTCATGAGCGACGAGGGCTACGCTGCCTCCTCTATAGAGCGGCGGCTGGCCTCGATGAAAAGTTTCTTCAACGCGATGTATAAGGGGGGATATCTCAACACGAACCCCGCACACGGACTTCGCCCGCCGAAGAGGGGCAGGGCGCTTCCCGGTTACCTCACCGCGGCACAGATAGAAAAAATTGTCGATTTCCCCGCAAAGACATTCAAAGAGTACAGAGACCGCTCGCTTCTGCTGATTCTCTTCTCGACGGGATGCCGCGTCTCTGAGATCTGTTCCTGCGATATGGTATCGGTCGATATGTCGAGCCGCCGCATAAAGGTTCGCGGAAAGGGATCGTACGAGCGCTACGTATTTATCGCCGATCATGCGCTTTCCGCGCTGCATAAGTATATTTCGATCAGAAGTCGTCTTGCACCGGGAAGCGCGCTTTTTGTCAATCTCAGGGGTGAGCGCCTGACGCGCAGAGGGGTCTACTACATCATATCACTCCGCTCCCGCGCGGCGGGTTTCGGAAGCGTTACCCCCCATGTCTTCCGCCACAGCTTCGCGACCGAGCTTCTCAATAACGGCGCCGATATCAAGGCGGTGCAGGATATGCTCGGACACAAATCCATCAGCGCCACGCAGATCTACACCCATACAACGCGCGCAAGGCTTAAGAGAGTCTACGACGAGTTTCATCCGCATGCGAAATAAGTTATAGTCACAACGAAAATCACCTTCGTTTAAGCTATTACCGCGGCTTTCGTTTTTTTAGGTCCGAGTTGGATAGGATAATTTTATTATGATTCCGATATTGAATAAACGGCGATAGCGATGAAATTTATAAGAAATACCTACACTCTGCGCTTCGTAATGGATGTGGTAATGGACGAAGTTCTTTATGCGCAAGAGGAGTTTCTTGATGCCGATCATATCAATACGGCAATTTTTTATACTGAAGAGGGCGCGATCTTTGAAAAGTACATCAATCATTTTGACGGGATGGTGCGATTGACGAAGGTTGAATACTTTGATGAAGAATTAAACGTGTCGCAAGTTGATAAATTTGAGTACTTTCAGGACGGGAACTCCCTGAAAGTCATGAAAAGTACAGAGTTTAAAAATGGAATCTCTGATGATCAGGTGGTTGAATATTATCAGGATGATCTGATCATCCTAAGAGAAACCCGTAACGGCGAAGAACTGATTGAATCTGAAAAATACATTTATGAAAACAACGAACTGATCAGACATATCATCGCTGACTCGTACGATAACGGGAAATTTGAAGAAGAATTTCTATATAACGATAACAAAGTGGTGATTGAGAGATTTATCGAAGGTGAGTTATCCGAAAAAGAAACAAGAATCTATGAGGGTAAGATTTTAAAAAAAATGATTTTGGAGAAGGAGGGTGCGATATCAAAAGAGTGTTGCCGATACAATTTCAACAACGATGTAATTGAAAAGACCTTCTTTCGGGATGATAAATTAATTTCAATACGGCAATACAACTATCTTCAGGGACTTCTCATAAAAGAAATCTATACAGACTCGTTATCCGGTTTTACAGAGACAGTGAGAGAGATTGAGTATGATCTGTCCGGCAGAAAAATCCTTGAACGTGATCCTGAAGGTACAAGAAAATACACATATGATGAAAGCTGACCTTCTCCCATCCCTCATTTTTTTTTCGCATAATTGGCTTCATTTTTTTTTCTCAGTGCCATAGATATGCCCGCCAGAGTCAGAAGCGCCGCGGTTATGAAAAATACCGAACGATAACCGGCACTTGCGGCCGCAACTGCGCCGATGGCAGGTCCCGTTGCATTACCGGTCGACGAAAATGAGGCGCTTAATCCGAATACCGCTCCCCGCTTCTCACGCGGAGTTCTCTGCGCGAGAAGGGCGTTGACCGAAGGCATGGTTCCGCCGAGAAAGATTCCGCCGATAATCCTGAAAATGAAAAGACCTATCCACCCGCTGACGAGCCCCTGCGGCACATAGAAGACAATCGCTCCGATCATGCAAAGTGCCAGCGTGCGTCTGTAGCCGAAGCGGTCGCTGACACTGCCGATGATCGCCGCAGAGAGCGCGCTGGCGAGAGCCGAGAAGCTCAAAATTATTCCGGTTACCGTCGCAACCTTTTCCGCATCGGGGGTAAGCCATTGAATATAAAGGGGCACGACCGGATTGACGATACTTCCCGAGAGCTGAATAGTGAACAGGATCAGGAAAAGCGGCATCAGCGAGGGAATCGATGTAATTACAGATAAGTCGGGCATTGCTTTTTTTAAAAAGCCCTGCGTGCCCTTAACCGGCGTAAAATCCTCTCTGACGAACAATAGAATTATCAGTGCCGAGATGAACAGCAGAAATGAGGTCACAAGAAAATTGGCGCGGTGACCGACATAATCTGAAATCAGACCGCCCAGAAGAGGACCGGTAGCTGCGCCGACAAAGATCGATGTGGTCAATACTCCGAGGCAGAAGCCGACTTTTTTTTCGGGAACGACCGACGATGTAAGGACAGTCGCGGCGGCGACGGTTCCGGTCAGACATCCCTGTATCATACGCAGTGCGAAGACATGCCAGGGTGCCGTAGCAAGTGCGAGCAGCCCCAGCACGACGCATCCGCCGAGTGTTGCGCGCAGCAGCATTTTTTTTCTGCCGTAGTAGTCGGCGAGGCTTCCCCATATTGGTGAGAAGATGGCGAGCATGATCGCGGCTCCTGCCTGCGTCAGACCGTTCCAGAAATTGACCTCGGCGATGCCTCTGGCGCCGAGCTCCTGCAGGTAAAAAGGAATGATCGGCATCGAGACGTCGAAGGCGGCAATGGTGATAACCTGTGCGGCAAGAATCGCATAAAAGGTTCGTTTCCAGTTCATAGTAAACTCCGCGCCAAATGTTTACGCTTGCCCCTTCATGTCAATTGAAAAGGGATACAGATTCAGATACTTCCCGGCCGCCGCCGCTGGAAGTCGCATCTGCGGATGCAAAGAAGCGGTGATCTCTAAAAGTGGGGGCGCTCTGAAGCGCTCCTCTATCCCGAACTTGAATGGATGTGCGACCCCGTTCTCGGTGATTCGCTTTCGAATCCCTGTCTGCTCGAACTTGATGATACTTTTCGTCTCTATTTCTCAGCGTCCCTGGCGTACATCGATGACTGCGGCTTCTGCGAACCGCGCTATATCGCCGCGGCCGAATCGAACTCTTTGAGCGGCGAATTTATTCCCCGTAAGAGGCCTCTGATCGATCCCGCAGGCGATGAACTTGCGGGGGTTCTGGGCGCGGGTTCGATCAAGGTGATAAGGATGGATGACGGCTTTATCGGCCTTCAGAACAAGATCTACCGCGATGCGAAGGGATCGTCCCGATCGGCAATATTTATTCTCAGATCAGAGGATGGTTTCACCTTTCGAAGTGCACGCGCTCTGGCTCTTGTCGCACCGGATTGCGGATGGAAGAGTTCACATGTCTACGCCTGTGACTGCCGCTTTGACGAGGGCGAAGGAGTGTGGTATCTTTACTTTAATGCCCGCGACGGGTGGAGGATCAGTGAGGGAATGGAACGGATAGGACGCATCACCGGCTCTCTCTGAAATATATGACCGACGCGGCAAGGTTACGCCTGCTTGAAGATGCGGTTAAAAAGCAGATTTTTTGGTGTTCCCTTATTGCTATAATATCTCTTTCTGTATACTGTTGTAAACAAATACCGGCTGAGTTGTTCATTCGTTGTTTTGCAGAAAAGAAGAAATAATTCCGCCCCGGGGAGGTAAAAATGGAAGCCCATCTGGAAAACAATACCATTGATACGCTTTTTAAGAGATCCATGACCATAGAACTTCTCTGCGCGAAGGTCTATAGACAGATTGCCCAACTTTTCAGAGATAATAATGAAATTGCACTTTTCTGGCACGATCTGGAAAATGATGAGCTGACACATGCCGAGATTCTTAAAGAGACAAGATCAGCGCTGAGTTCTCAGCAGCTTGACGAGCCGGTTGATGAAAAAAAATTGCAGGAGCTGCAGGGAATACAAAAAAAACTGAATGCCAACATGAATGAAATAATCGAGACGCTTGATGATGCCTACGAGCTTGCGCATGATATAGAATTTTCTGAGGTTAATTCGATCTTTCTTTTTCTGACAATCGACAGCGTCCCGCAGCAGAAGCGCAACATCCTCGTGCAGAAGGTGATCAGCGAACACCAGGATAAACTGCTCTCGTTCAGCGAGAAATACGGCGATTGCGAATGGCGTATCGGCATTACCGCGATAAAATAGAGAGCCGTAATACGTAAAATCCGCACTATAACAGCACGCGCCGGCTTTGCGGAATATGCCGCGGTGATTCACCGCGGCATATTCCGCAAACACCCTCATCAGTGGATCTGGTTATCCCCGGCCTCATCCTTTGCGTCAATAAACGACTGAAGTTCCTGTGCCGTAAAGCGGAACTCTTTTTTGCAGAATGAGCAGTGTGTCAGTGCTCCGTTGTCTTTTTCGATCATATCACGAAGCTCGGCGGTGTCGACGCGCGCGAGCGTTTGGGCGAGAAGATCGCGCGAACAGCGGCAACTCAGTGTGACCGCACTTTGTGAGAGAATCTTGAGTTCGCTTTTGCCGAATAAAGCCGCTACGTACTCGAGTATCCCTTTTCCGAATTTCAGATGATCCGAAAGTGATTCGCCTGCGGAGGTGATTGCAGCTTCGATCTTTTCTATTGAGGCAACAGGCGTGTCGGGGAAGGTTTGTATAAGAAATCCCCCCGCCGCAGAAATATTTTCGTCGCCGAACGCGGTGCCGATCACTATGGCCGAGGGCACCTGCTCTGAACTGGTCAGGTAGTAGGCGGTATCCTTTGCGACTGATCCGTAAAGCACCGGACTTACGCCGGTGTAGGGTTCGCCGAAACCGAGGTCTTTGGTGATATTGAGAAGAGCGGGGCCGATAAGCTCTGCAAAGATCCTGTTTTTTCCCCCTTCCGCGAATGCATGGGGATCCGAGATGTAGCCCCGCACATTGCCCCGGGCATCCGCCTGAACAATCACCTGGCGAACCTTTCCATTACCCTGAAATCTGAAAGTCAGATTCTGATCCGAATCGGCCTTCAGTGTCGCTGAGAGAAGAAGTCCTGCGGCAAGCGATTCCGCCAGAAGCCATCCGGCATGGGGATTAGCCATGTGAATCGAGAGAAGTTCGCGCGCACTTGACGAACAGTCGGCCGCATAGATGCGCAGCTTTTCTGTTTCGCACGTCAGGCGGTATAACGCATCATTTTTCATACTTTTCCATAACCTGCAGTGAACGTTCTGCACCCGCCGCGAGCAGCTGAGCGGCGCGTTTTATTTCAGCGCCGATAAGCGCCTCTTTTTTATCCGCATCCATATTGCTTCGCATTGCGCACAGGTCACTCTTTTTTATAAACGGCGCGAACACCCCGGCCATCTCGTCGCGGGCGGCCAGAGCTATCGCCTCGCTGTCGCTCAGGGCGGGAATCGCTTTGCCCGTACGGATCAGCGCCCTGAGAGCTTCAGTCATTCTTTTGTTATCCTGCACCGCGTACGAGTCAATTACAGATTCAATTATCTTCTGCGGCGCAAGCGCCCTTTCGGGGATAGTGTCGAGCAATTCGCCGAGATCCCTCTGTTTGGTGTTGGCGATTGCAGCGCCATCAGCCGAGGCATTGATCACCTCAATGGGGACCCGTCCGGCTGAATCTTCAAACCAGTGGCGGTAGAGGTCGAGCACAAAATCGGTGATGACCGTCCTGCCGTTAACCGAGGCAACCCGCCTTATGCGCCGTTTCCGGATCACCGCCTGGTTAATTCCCTCAAGCGTAAGAAAGCGGTCAGTCGTTTTAAGCCATCTGTCGTTGTGATAAGTTCCGCTGGAGTGAATCTCTCTTCCCGTATAGGCGAGATCCTGGCCGACCAGTACGATACGCGAGCAGCCGGCGTTCAGCAGGAAATCGAAAAGGCTCGTGGCAACTGATCCTCCCGACTGAATATCCCCGGGAGTCTCGCTGTATTTTTCTATGAAATCGACAAACGGGGTGGTTTCGCGCTTTGTTTTTCCGTTCGAATCCTCATAATATTTTGCGGTTGTGCTGAGGATGGGACGCCCCCTCCATGAGCGAAGAACCAGAGGTGAACTGACAATGTCGGCAAGAAGGGGCACATCGTGGGGAGTGCCGAGAAAATGAAGCTGGCTGTGCTTCTGCGCGTCAAGAACCATGACAAGATGAGGTCGTATCCCGCTGCGGTAGAGAACCTTGTAGGCTGTATCCACACAGACGATAAGCGCGCGATTATACGCCTTTTCGAGAAGTGCGACGTTTTTCCGAAGTGAGGGCCCGGCGGATACGAGAATACCGGTGTACCCCTTGAACTTGTTGAACAGCGCCTTGACCGGCACTCCCGTAAAAAGTGAGGGAAGGTTGGCGACGCTGTTGAGAACCCACTTCTCCTCGAATTCGCAGCGTGTGAGCAGATCGCTGATTCGCGAAGAGATTGCCTTGCCGAAAGCGCGCACGTGTAAATCGTAGAACTGCGGATCAATGGAGTAGGATTGGCGGTGGATAAACAGATCGAATCCTTTGAACGCGGCGATATCCTCTGAGGCGAGATATTGTTCTATGTCCACGTCGCTGTTTATTATCGCGGCATCAAAAATATTTTCTGGTGCATGAACCCGGCATGCCGTAATCACTTCGGGGGAACGTTCAATGACGACGATTCTTCTTTCCGGAAAACGTTCATGAAGGGCGCGTATATGCCAGGCAAGCCCGAGGCCCGCCACTAGAATAAGACGCCCCTCATTTGAAGAAAACGATTCGACTGCACGAGCCGCTTCTTTTGCAGGATCAAAAAATGAGTGCAGACGGACCGTTCGCTCCTGTTCGGTCAGCTCAATACTCTTGTGCCCATGGGGCGTTGTTACAATGCGCATCAGAAATCCCGGAAACTTAATTTGTCAGCTGATAGTTGGTCCTGCAATAGTTCAACAGATCTTCAAGCGAGTCGGGAGCAATTCCCAGAGCTTCAAGGACGGTTGGATCCGCGTGGTCAAGTGAATATTTCTTTGCCGCAACGCCGACAAAGATATTTGCAAGATAGGTGATAAAGACTATATCGCGGTACTGCGGTGATGACTGCAGCGGTGCGTGGTGCAGTGCGATACCTTCAAGCATGAATTCCGAGAAATTCCACTTTTGGGCGACAATCTTTCCGATAGAAGAGTGGCTGATGCCGATAGCAACTTCTTCAAGTATAGTCGTCGACCGGATGCCCCGGTGCATGACAAAATCGGCAATCCAGTTTGTAAGCTCAAGGTCAACAGAGAGTAAAACGATTTTGCCCAGATCGTGCAGCAGGGCGGTAATGAATACCTGATCGGCAATACGTTTCATATTGCACTTTGTGCAGATAGACTTTCCGAAAGAAGCGACCTGCAGACAGTGATTCCATATCTTCTCAAACTGTTTGTAGCGCTTGTCCATTATTTTTCTCGTGCTGGCGGCGATGAGGATGTACTTCAGATTTGTCAGGCCGATCCTCATAAGTGCGTCATTGATGTTGTCCACCCGCCGCTGGGTGATGAAACCCGCTGAATTGGAGAGTTTGAGAATATCGGCGGTAAGAGAGGGATCACTCTTGATCTTATCCGCTATAACCGAAATTGACGAGTCAGGGTTTTCACACATCATTTGCAGATCGACAATATTGTTGGGGAAAGTCGGAAGAAGTTCTATCTCCCGCAAAATCTTGTTCTTTACCTCAGTGACGATCTCTTCCTGTTTGATCTTGCGGGGTACAGCGAGAATAACCGATGTTATCTTGCCGTCGCATTCGATGCGGTAGTCGTTTTGTTTCACGCCGAGATTCTTCAACAGAAGTACCGAAAGAATAATTCCCAGACCCGCACCCTCGGTCTCATCGTACATGGTGTCGTACGCCTCCGAAAAGTCACGAAACTCCCATGCGCGGGTGATTCGCTGTGTGACCCGTTCGTGCTCTTTCGGCAGGATGGGTGAATTGTTGCGGATAGCCATCGAAATTATGGTCGGGGTGACGGTAATCTCGATGGTAACATAATAGGAGCTGTCCTTCAGTTCGCTTTCGATCGCGGCCATATCTCCGATGATCTCGGCCCGGAATTTTTTCATGAGAAAAGTATAGGAGAGATTGTCATTGATATCTGTTTTATTTTTTTCGAAGTACAGCCGTTTAGCGTTCGCCTTGACCGCATTGAGCAGGGATTCGCGCAGTATAGTGATGAACGTGTCCAGGAGGAATATCAGATCGACATGGCCGAGCATATTTGCAACTATCCCGTTCATAAACTGCATAATGCTTTTCTCGGGAAAGTTGAATTGCAGAATCGTCGTTTCTCCGTTGTAAATGGTATCGAGAATCTCCTTACGCAAAGGCTCTGGAACTGCATTGCTTAATCTGTAAAGTGCCACCTGGAAATCCTCTCTTGCGGCGAAAGATCGTACTGCACAAAACCCTGTCTGCTGTGATAATCTGTTAAAACCCTAAAAAAGCCCGCTCTTTCGTGAGGAGGGGCTTACTTCACGCGAACTGTATCAATTGTATCCGGCTGTGAGATACACAATAGTCGTATGTTACTAAAATTCAAGTATTTTCTTGTATATTAGTCAGTCAAAAAAGATATGAACAGCCTTTTGGTGCCCGATACCCCGGAATTTCCATTCGATTTACTCATTATCACTCGGACTGGACAGAAATGCCGCTCTTTTACCGGTATTCATGCGTAAGAATAAAATTTTCAAGAGTCCTTAATAACCAATCCTGAAGGGCTTTTTTTAAAGCCGCTTTTAATAAATTCATACAACTTTTTCAGATAGCTCCGGTTGAATCCATATGAATTGTTCCTTGCCGGCTCTCGTGCAAAACTGCCGGAATGATGCGGTGATATCTCGATATTTTCATTTTCAATTATATCCTTCATCCTGCGGGAGAGCCATTTGTATTGACTCTTCCTGACGAAGATCTCATTAACTGAAATACGCTTCATGAGCGACAGATATTCTTTCTGGCGGGAAAAAAAATCCCGGTCTGCGAGGACTTCGACGCGTGAGGGGTTACGGTTGATGACTATCCGTTCAATAGCGTCAATATCGCTTTGCAGTAGCGCCCCCGTAATCTTCATCACTCTTCCTTCAAAATTCACCGACGGGTGCGACTCGTGCGGCAGTACACACATGTGTGTGTAAAGAGCGAATATGAGCGGTGAAAGCAGAAGCACTGCCGTGCGCAGTACGCGCGTACGTATGACGAAAAGAAGAGCAATCGTAACAAAGAAAAGTGTCATCGGCAGCAGCGATTCACTGCGCACATGCAGCGGCATCGAGGCAATAGATGAACTCAGCATATCATACAGTGAATACAAAATGGTGCAGAAGCCGGCCAGAAAACGCGCCCCGCTGATTGTCAAAAGAGATATAAACAGCAGCAGGAGTGATGCGTTGATAAAAAGCGAAACAACCGGCAGACAGAGAATTCCTGAAAGAAGACCGGCTCCGTTTGTCTCTCTGAATATCGCAAAAAGCAGCGGGACGATGGGAATCTGTGCGGCAAGAGTAATAGCGCATAACTCATCTATCTTCAGGGGCAGCGGGGGGATGCGTTCTTTCAGCGGTTTGTAAAGAACGAGTATTCCCGCCGTTGCCAGAAACGAGAGCTGAAATCCCGCGTTGAACAGCTGTGCGGGCGAGATGGATAAGATGAGAAAACCGGCCATAAAAAGTGAATTGACACCCCCGGTTCTGATTCCGGCAACTCTTGTGAGTGCGACGACCCAGAACATGATGCAGGCGCGCGCCAGCGATACGGGAATCCCGGTGATAATCAGATAGAAGAGCAGTATCACGGATGCAATCAAGTGCAGCGGGGTGCGCTGCCGTACGGCAAATCCAAACAGCAGAAATACCCCTCCCGCGATAATCCCTACGTGCATTCCCGATGCGGCCAGTACGTGCAGCAGTCCGGCCCGGCGGTAGCGAAGCATTTCGCTTTTTGAAATATCGTTTTTGTCGGACAACAGAACCGCATTGAGGAAGGCGGCACACTGTGTGTCCGTGAATATGTCGCGGATCCGCTGCGAAAAGATGCTGCGCAGCTTCGACAGATGTCCCTCACTGCCGCCGTGCGCTGAGGTGCAGTAGGCGCTGTATTCAATTCCTTCGCGCAGAAGAGAGAGGGAATAGGGGGAATCCGGCTGTATCCTCTCGGCCGAATTGTAGGAGACCTGACCTTTTTTCAAAACAGGATAGGCAGTGTAGCAGAGGGTTTTTGCCTTTAACGGCGCGGCGTAAAATACCACCCTTTGCGAGTATCTGGTTTTGCGGACTTCAAGAACTTCCCCCTCAAGATACACGGGGCGCGCAGTGTAATGTCTCGCGACAAATAGAACTGTCGAGAAAAATATGAGCATAAGAAGACCGGCAAATAATCGCCGGTTTTGTATGAACAGGGTAACGGTGCCGGCTGCGAAGATAGATGCGAGCGCCGCGGAAAGATAGAGCGAGCTGTGCTGCCTGTAGGCGTAAAAGTCTGCGATTGCGCATAAGGCCGCCGTAAAGCAGAAGACCGCACACAACGGCAGGCGCAGGATATCCGCGCATTTTTCTGCAATACCCCGCAAGCCTGCGCAAATCTGCGAGAGTTTTTGACCGGCCGATGCGCTCAGACCTTCTGAAAAGGAGCTGCCGTTTTTTTCAGAGGTTCCCCAGACGGGTGAGCACCCCCGCGTTAATACCGAAAGAATTTTTTGTAGAATCATGGCCCATCCCAAAATATCCAGTAGAATATTCGATATCAGCGATGATGAGCCACTCAGAGGAGAGCTTGCAGATGCCGCCCGCGTGAAGTGTGAATCCCGCTCCGTCATAGGCTTTTGAGGCGGGGGGAATTTCACAATAGGTTCCCACGCCGCCGCCGATGCTGAAGGGGCCCGAGAGGTCGTATAAATATTTGACCTTTCCGGCCAGTCGCGTGGATGTCACACTGGTTGTGGATTCATCCTGAGCGCCTGCGGATACTCCCGCTTCGGTCTGCCCGCAGAAGGGTGGAATCAGAATTATCATGCACAGTACGGGATTAACGTAATAACCGCTCGTGGAGAGGCTTTTTTCTGAAGAGCCGATCCAGTCGTGATAGTTAACGTATGCAGCCCCCGCCCCTAAAAGAATGCCGCCGTAAGTAATGAAATTTCCCTGGCTCATCTTGCGGGAGCTGTCGGGACGTTTCTGCGGCGGTGAGGGCGGCTCGGGTTTACTTTCCGGCGAAGTTTCCTGCGCAGGCGGACTCTCGGGCAGCGGCTCCTGTTGAGGTGCACTCTCAGGAGGTGATTCGGGCGGAAGAGGCAGAATATCAGCGGGGGGATCCGGCTCGGCTGTCTCACCCCCCTGTGCGGCGCCGCTCTGGGCAGAAAGCAGAAGGGGCGGTGAAAGCAGTGCGCCGCACAGAAGTACTGTTATAAGCGCACGGTGCATGATCAACGCAGATTAAGGGGATTTTTTACCAGCTGGGCGCTCGAGGGAACGCTGAAGTCGAACATCCCGCTTGGAAGTCCGAGTCCGGTCTGAACGCCTGATAACTGCACGGAGAATCCGCCTCCGTTGGAATTATCAAAAGTCGCACTTTTCAGCAGGTACGACGAATCACACACGAGGGTGACCTCATCATACGGGCCGTTTGAATTCACCTTAATCGTTACACCTGAGGCGCTCTCATTCGCAATAGCGCTGCCGCCGACAAACGCGGCGATTCCGCCGGAACTGCCGCCGCCGAGATCCTGTACCCCGCAGATGCCGCTTGCGGGATCGTAGACCCATAAATTCTTTCCGTTCGATACAATCGTTTTGCCGTTAGAGAACTGTACGAAGATCTTGCCGGGCGATAAATAACTGAATGTCCCCGTCAGCTGTTCGCCGCCTCCCGTTGAAAGCGCGATCATACCGCGCATAGAGTGGATACCGTACATACGGTTGCGGAATTTTGTCAGTGCATCCCCCCCGGAGATCGCGAACAGGGGAACTGTGCAAAGCAATAAAAATAAACAAGTCAGAACAACGGTTTTTGTGCGGATCCCTTTCTTCATTTCCGCATGACGCATCCCCGAAACGGAACGCGTGCACATTTTCAACTGTACTGCAGCTCTTCTGAGTATCATCGCATATTTCATATCGTACCTATATAACGTTTGAGAAACGTGATTTGCTGAAAATTTTTATGAACTTAACAAAAAAAATCCGCACCGTTTATTTTTCAATCATTTTATCTCCGGGGGGCAAATAAAGGCCTTGAATCGGGTCGGGAGGGCTGTTTTGCTTGATATAGTACGGTGAATCGCCTTATCGATGTGTGCGCAGCAGCCTTTAGCAATTTTTTTCTATATCTCCTTGACAAGAGATGTGACAAAAATAACATTTGAGCACTTCTACATGGATGTATTTGAAGCGAGTTCAAACTGCAAATAATCAGGGGTTCCCGTTTGGGTGCTTTCATCACATCACGCTTCCGGCTATATTGCCCTTCAGCCGATCTGGCAGGGCTTCTCGCAATAGAGTGCCGCATAATGTCTGAAACAAGCCACTTTGCGGTAATATGCAATTTTTTAAACAATTAAAGGAGAGTTACCAATGGGTAAATCTATGACAATGGATGGGAACATGGCTGCGGCGCATGTCTCCTATGCATTTACCGAAGTTGCGGCCATTTATCCGATTACCCCGTCGTCACCGATGGCGGAGTATACAGACGAGTGGGCAGCGGTTGGCAAAAAAAATATATTCGGCGAGCCGGTAAGACTTATTGAGATGCAGTCTGAGGGCGGTGCAGCCGGTGCGATGCATGGTTCTCTGCAGGCCGGTGCGCTTACTACGACGTATACCGCGTCGCAGGGACTCCTGTTGATGATTCCCAATATGTACAAGATTGCCGGCGAACTTCTTCCCGGTGTCTTTCATGTGACCGCGCGTACCCTTGCCGCGCATGCGCTTTCGATCTTCGGCGATCACGGCGACGTTTATTCAGCACGCCAGACCGGCTTCGCGATGCTCGCGGCGGGATCAGTGCAGGAGGTCATGGATCTGGGGGCGGTTGCGCACCTTGCCGCAATTAAATCGCGCGTTCCCTTCCTTCACTTCTTTGACGGCTTCCGCACCTCTCATGAGATACAGAAGATCGAAGCGTGGGATTACGAAGATCTTAAATCGATGCTGGACATGGATGCGGTGAACGAATTCCGTCAGCGTGCGCTCAATCCCGCACATCCCGTGACCCGCGGTACCGCGCAGAACCCCGATATCTTCTTCCAGGCTCGCGAAGCATGCAACAAATACTATGATGCTGTTCCCGCGATCGTTGAGAAGTATATGGAAGCCGTTTCGAAAAAGACCGGACGCACCTACAAGCCTTTTGTTTACTATGGTGATCCCTCAGCTGATCGCGTAATCGTTGCGATGGGTTCAATCACCGATACGGTCAAAGAGACTGTGGATCACATGAATAAAAACGGCGAGAAGGTCGGTCTTGTCACTGTACACCTGTTCAGACCCTTCTCGGCAGAACGCCTTGCCGCCGCAGTACCCGCATCGGTTAAAAAAATTGCCGTTCTTGACCGCTCAAAAGAGCCGGGCGCAGAGGGCGAGCCTCTGTACCTTGAAGTAAAATCAGTATTCTACGGCAAGGCTAACGCCCCGCTGATCGTCGGCGGCCGCTACGGCCTCTCCTCAAAAGATTCTACACCGGCGCAGATCATCGCGGCCTTCGACAACCTCAAGCTTGCCGAACCGAAAAACGGTTTCTCAGTCGGTATCGTTGATGATGTGACCATGCTTTCGCTTCCAATGAAAGAGGAGATCAACGTTATCCCCGAAAGCACCAAACAGTGCATGTTCTTCGGCCTCGGTTCTGACGGTACGGTCGGTGCGAACAAGAACTCGATCAAGATCATCGGTGACCACACCGATATGTACGCCCAGGGTTATTTTGCGTACGACTCAAAGAAATCGGGCGGTATCACTATTTCTCATCTGCGTTTCGGCAAAGAGAAGATCCGCTCACCCTATCTTATCAATCATGCTGATTTTGTCGCCTGCTCGCAGTTTTCTTACCTCGACAAATACGACATGCTCAAGGGCATCAAGAAGGGGGGATCATTCCTTCTCAACACCCTCTGGGATGCCGAAGAGACGAAGAAGCGCATACCCAACAAGGTTAAACGCCAGCTTGCCGAAAAAAATGTCAGCTTCTACGTGATCAACGCGACGAAGATCGCGGAGGAACTCGGCCTCGGCGGCCGTACCAATACCATTCTGCAGTCGGCCTTCTTCAAACTCGCGAACGTCATTCCTTATGACGAAGCGGTGAAGTACATCAAAGAGGCGATCAAGAAGAGCTACGGCAAGAAGGGCGAGGATGTCGTCAAAATGAATAACGCTGCCGTTGACAAGGGTGCGGACGGTCTCGTGAAGATCGAAGTTCCCGCTGACTGGGCGAAACTTGCCGACGATAGTGCCGCTGATTCTTCAAGACCCGCCTTCATCGCCAAGGTTGCCGATGTGATCAATGCGCAGAACGGCGATTCACTTCCCGTAAGCGCCTTCATCGACCGTGAAGACGGAACCTTTCCTTCCGGTACCACTCAGTACGAAAAACGAGGTGTTGCCGTCAACGTGCCTGAATGGCAGAGCGAGTCGTGCATACAGTGTAACCAGTGCGCATTCGTCTGTCCTCATGCGGTCATCCGCCCGCTTCTTATCAGCAAAGAAGAGAAGGCGAAGCTTCCCGCCGACCTTACCACAATCAAAGCGGTGGGCAAGGGCGCTGAAGAGTTCGAATACCGCCTGATGATAAGCCCGCTCGACTGTACCGGCTGCGGAAATTGCGCCGATGTATGTCCGGCTCCCAAGGCGAAGGCTCTGGTTATGAAGCCTCTTGATACTCAGACGAAGATCGTCGAGGCATGGCCGATTGTAGCGAAAAACGTCACCTATAAGACAGACAAATTCCCCCTCACAAACGTGAAGGGCACTCAGTTTGCACAGCCGCTCTTCGAATTCCACGGAGCGTGCGCAGGCTGCGGTGAGACTCCGTACCTGAAACTCATCACACAGCTGTTCGGTGACCGTATGATGATCGCGAACGCCACCGGCTGTTCTTCAATCTATGGCGGATCGGCTCCGGCAACACCGTACTGCACAAACGCAGAGGGCAGAGGCCCCGCATGGGCAAATTCACTGTTCGAAGATAACGCCGAGTACGGCCTGGGCATGCTCATGGGCGTAAGCCAGATGCGCGCACGAATCCAGATGTACATGAGCGATGCGCTTGCGAAGGGCGTTCCCGCCGATGTGGAAGGGGCGTTTAAAGAGTGGATCGAAAACAAGGAAAACGGCGATCGTACGCGTGAAATTGCGGCGAAAGTCTCCGCAGTACTCAAGGGCAAATCTGACGACTACGCGAAGGCGATCATTGGTCTTGAGCAGTATCTCGTGAAGACCTCTCAGTGGATCTTCGGCGGTGACGGATGGGCCTATGACATCGGTTACGGCGGTCTCGACCACGTACTGGGTTCCGGCGAGAATGTGAATGTACTCGTACTCGATACAGAGGTTTACTCGAACACCGGCGGACAGTCTTCAAAATCAACACCGACTGCGGCCGTTGCGAAATTCGCGGCTTCGGGCAAGAAGACCCGCAAAAAAGACCTCGGTATGATGGCGATGTCTTACGGCTACGTCTATGTGGCACAGGTTGCAATGGGCGCAAATCAGTCGCAGTACCTCAAGGCGCTCCGCGAGGCTGAAGCATACCCCGGTCCTTCACTGATTATCGCGTACGCACCCTGTATCAACCACGGTCTGCGTGCGGGCATGGGCAAGACCCAGGCCGAGCAGAAGATCGCGGTAGAATGCGGCTACTGGGCAACCTGGCGTTACAATCCGCTTCTGCAGAATGAGGGCAAGAATCCCTTTGAACTCGATTCAAAAGAGCCTGATTACTCGAAATTCCAGGATTTCCTCAAGAGCGAGGTTCGCTATACCTCTCTTGCGCAGGCATTCCCTGATCAGGCAGCCGAGCTTTTCAAGAAGGCGGAAGAGGATTCCAAATACCGTTACCAGAGCTACAAGCGCCTTGCGGCAATGCAGTTCGGTGCGTGAGTGAAAACCAATGCCTGATAGTTTCCCTCAGCGGTGATTATCAGGTGACCTGCAATATCTCTGAGACGCGGCGCTTCGGCGGCGCGCTCCGGGGGTGTTGCGTTATCAAAGGG
>Ga0209467_1000656_pt1 | contig 41060 bp, 41 predicted proteins | sample Higcelwee11metaG_FD_187175 | JGI IMG/M metagenome (GOLD analysis project Ga0209467, IMG submission 187175) | Freshwater pond sediment microbial communities from the University of Edinburgh, under environmental carbon perturbations - High... | ecosystem: Environmental > Aquatic > Freshwater >... | reverse complement strand
TCGTAGCGCAGGGCCTCGGCGTAGCCCAGGCCGTGCAGGATGGCCTCCATGGCCGAAAAATCCTCCACCCGGGTCTCGATCTCCTGGCGGACCTTGTAACCGGCCGGGGCCTGCCCGGGTGCGGGGAGCTTGACGGTCACCACCCCGGAGGCGGCGGCCTGCCCGCCGGGCGAGTTGCGGCGCAGGCGCAACAGGATGCCTGCGGCCCGCAGGAGACCGGGCGCGACCGTCCCGGCGGCAGGCCCGGCGACAGGCCCGGCGACAGGCCCATAAGAAGGGGAAGGGGCGTCAAAAACGATGTTTTGCTCAAAAACCACGGGATCAGGCGTCGCCCCGGCCTCCATCAAGGCCTGACGCAGGGCCGAAAACCCGGCCACGGGGAATTTCAGCTCGATTTCCAGGGGCATGGGATCTCCAGGGGAAACACGTCCTCCCCCCTGTCCGGGCAGGGCTCACCCGGTCATGCGGCGCAAGAGCGCACCACTTCCGGGGCGATAAGGGTCAAGGACATGATTTTATCCGCGCCGCCGCGCTTGATGGCCTCCTGGGGCATGCCGAAAACCACGCAGCTGGCCTCGTCCTGGGCGATGGTATAGGCCCCGGCGTCCTTCATCTCCTTAAGGCCCTCGGCCCCGTCGTCGCCCATGCCGGTCATGATCACGCCCACGGCGTTTTTCCCGGCATAGCGCGCGGCCGAGCGGAACAGCACGTCCACGCTGGGCCGGTGCCGCTTGACCAGGGGGCCGTCCTTGACCTCCACATGGTAGCGCGCGCCGCTGCGCTTGAGCAGCATGTGCTTGTTGCCCGGGGCGATGAGCGCCTGGCCGCGCAGGATGGTGTCGTTGTCCTCGGCCTCTTTCACCGTGATCCGGCACAGGCCGTTTAAGCGTTTGGCGAAGGCCGCCGTGAATTGCTCGGGCATGTGCTGCACGATGGCGATGCCCGGGCAGTCCTGGGGCATGGCCTCAAGGAAGACGCGCAGGGCCTCGGTGCCGCCCGTGGACGCGCCCACGGCCACCACCTTTTCCGTGGTCCCGAACATGGCCTTGCCCGTCGGGCCGGGCAACATGGCGTCGGCCCCGAGCTTGGGCTCCACCTTCATGGGCGGGGTGGGGGCGAGCCGCTTCATCTTGGCCCGGCCCGCCGCCTTGACCGAATCACAGATGCGGATGCGCGACTCCTCCAAAAACTGCCGCGTGCCGAGCTTGGGCTTGAGGATGATGTCCATGGCCCCGTATTCCATGGCCCGAAGCGTGGTCTCCGACCCGGACTCGGTCAGGGTGGAGCAGATGACCACGGGCATGGGGTGCTGGGACATGATCTTGCGCAAAAACGTCAGGCCGTCCATGCGCGGCATCTCGATGTCCAGGGTGATGACGTCCGGGGCCTCCTCCTCCATCTTCTTGGCGGCGGCGAAGGGATCGGCGGCCGTGCCCATGACCTCGATCTCCGGATCCGACGACAGGATGTCCGACAACGTCTGGCGCACCAGCGCCGAATCGTCGACAATCAAAACCTTGATCTTCTCCACCCTTCACCACCCTTTGAAGGAGCTCGCCGCTGTCCGCTGCGCATGTCCGTGTTGTGCTGTGACTCCTGCGGCGACGGCGAATACCTTCTCAGAATACGCCGAGCCGACTCCGGTCCTGTTCTCCGTCTCTTTTGCGAAACCCTGCATGCGCGCAATGACGCTCTGTCAGGTGCGCCGGTACACCGTGGGAGACACCTGGCGCAGGGGCAGGTCCATGCCTGTCAGGCTTTCCGAATGGCCGATGAAAAGATGCCCGTCCTTGCGCAACTGGCGGCAAAATTTATTGAGCAGGGTCTCCTGCGTGGGGCGGTCGAAATAAATCATCACGTTGCGGCAAAAAATGATGTCCATGGGGTCGTTGAAGCTGAATTCCTCCATGAAGTTCAGACGGGAAAAGGTCACCCGCTCCCGCAAATCCGGGACGATGCGCACCAGTTTCTTCAGGCGGTCCTTGCTGCGCAGGAGGTATTTCCGTTTGAGGTCGTAGGTCATGTCCGCCACCCGGTCCTCGGGATAGACGGCCCGACGGGCCTTTTCAAGAACCTGGGAGGAGATGTCCGTGGCCGTGATGGAAAACCGGAACCCCGGGGACTTTTCGGCATACTCGCTTAAGACCATGGCCAGGGTGTAGGGCTCCTCGCCCGAGGAGCACCCGGCGCTCCACAGCCGCAAGGGATGGACCAGCCCGCGCATGGCCACCCAGTGGGGCAGCACCACCTGGCGCATGATGTCGAAGTGCTTGGATTCCCTGAAAAACTCGGTGGTGTTGGTGGTGATGGCGTCGATGAGGTGGGAGAGTTCCTCGGAAAGCCCGGAGGGGCTGAAGATATAGTCGTTGTATTCCCGAAAGGTGGCCATGCCGAGCAGGCGCAGGCGCTTTTGCAGCCGGGCCTCGACCATGGTCTTTTTCGACGTCGGCAGCTTGATGCCGCACTCGGTATGGATAAACTCGCTGAAACGCCGGAAATCCTTGTCGGCCATGCTGACCATGGACGACGATCTGGTGGTCTCGCGCTTGGGCCTAGGCTCCGGCATCGACGGCGACCTCGCGTCCTTCGGCCACGGGTTGTCCCCGCCCGGCATCGGCGGCAAGAGTCAGCTCCTCGGCCGAAAAAACTTTGTTGATGTCCAAAATGACGATGAACCGGTCCCCGCTTTTGCCCATGCCGGTGATGAACTCGGTCTTGATGCGGGTGCCCATGCGCGGCGGCGGCTCGATCTGGGAGCTCTCCATCTCGTAGACCTCCTGGACCGAATCGGCCAGGGCCCCGAGCACCGTGGCCTCGCCGTCCAGCTCCACCTCGACGATGATGATGCAGGTGTTGACCGTGCGCCGGGTCTCGCCCATGCCGAACTTCATGCGCAGATCCACCACGGGCACGGCCCGGCCGCGCAGATTGATGACCCCCCGGATAAATTCCGGAGTGCGCGGCACCTTGGTGATGGAGGTCAATTCCAGCACCTCGCGCACGGACCCGATGTTTAAGGCGAACAGTTCGTTTTCCAGGACAAACGTCAGGTATTGATTGTCATTTAAGGTCGTGTCGTCGGAAGCCATAGGCACTTTTCCCCTTTCAGTTTCCGGATTCGACGGCCGCGCGCAAAAGCCCGGGCACGTCGAGAATGAGGGCCATGGTCCCGTCGCCCTTGATGGTCGCGCCGGACAGCCCTTCCACATCGCGGTAGATGCGTCCCAGACTTTTGATGACCGTCTGGTGTTCGCCGATGACCCGGTCCACCACAAGCCCCACCCGAGAACCCTCGACGCTGGAAACCACCACCTGTTCCACGTCGGGGGGACAGCCGTCAATACCGAAGAAATCCCGCAGCCGGATGTAGGGAACGATCTCGCCGCGCAGGTTGATGATCTTGTCGCCCTCTCCGGACTCGTCGCGCGGCAGGTCGACGCATTCCTCCACCAAAGACAGGGGCGCCACGTAAAACTCCCGGCCCGTCTGGATCTGCAAACCGTCGATGATGGCCAGGGTCAGGGGCAGGCGCACGGTGATGGTCGCCCCCTGGCCGACTACGCTGTCGATCTCCACGGCCCCGCGCAGGGATTCGATGGCCCGCTTGACCACGTCCATGCCCACGCCCCGGCCGGAGACGTTGGTTATGGCCTTGGCCGTGGAAAAACCCGGCAGGAAAATGAGATTGAACAGATCCTTGTCGCAGAGTTCGGCCTCGGAGGGCAAAACCCCCCGCTCCACGGCCTTGGCCCGGATGGCCTGGGCATCGAGCCCCCGGCCGTCGTCGGTGAGGCGGATGACCACGGAACCGCCGGAATGTTCGGCCGACAAGAAGACCGTCCCCCGGGGGGGCTTGCCGCTTGCCCGGCGCTCGTCGGGGCGCTCCACGCCGTGGTCGATGCTGTTGCGCAAAAGGTGCACCAGAGGATCGCCCAGGCGCTCGATGACCGTCTTGTCCAGTTCGGTCTCCTCGCCCGAGGTGACCAGATCGATCTCTTTGCCGAGTTCGGCCGAGAGGTCGCGCACCAGACGGCGGAACCGGCTGAAGGTGGAGCCGATGGGCAACATGCGGATGCCGAGCGTGGAGTCGCGCAGATCGTCGCTCAACCGTTCGAGATGTTCGGACAGGGCCTTGAAGGTGGGGTCGTTGCCCGCAAGGGCAGCCTGCTTGATCTGGGACTGGACGATGACCAACTCTCCCACCAAATCCACCAGTTCGTCGAGCTTTTCAGCGGCCACCCGGATGCTTGACGCCGATTCCGCCGCCGGTTCCCGGGCCTTGCGGATCTCGCGCACGGCCTCCTGTTCCACCAGGGCGGCCTCGATCTTGGCCTTGGGCACCAGCCCGGAATCGGCCAGTACGGTTCCCAGCCGCTTCTGGGCGGCCAGGGCCTGGACCAGATCGTCCGGGGTCAGATCGCCGCGTTCGACCAGGATCTCCCCGAGCTTTTTGTATACCCCGGCATCGGACCCGAGCTTTTTGTATACCCCGGCATCGGACGCGGTCTCGCCATTGTCGATCTGGTCGATGGTCATTTCGCAATCGTCTTCGACGAACGCGAACACGTCCTGGATCTGCGAATAGCTCTTGCGCGCCCCCAAAATGATGTCCCACCAGACATGGCAGACCTCGGGGTCCATGTCCTCCAGGCAGGGGACTTCCTCGGTGTGCAGATAGCGGCGCATGTCGCCAAGCTCGGCCACATCCTCAAGAAAATGGAGCGGATTGTTGCCCGTGGCGTAAAATCCGGGCCCGGGTTTGAAGCGGATGCGATAGGTGGCCATGCCGCGCACGGTCTCCGGCGCTACAACCGGGGCTTCGGCCTGGACCGGAGCGGCCGGGGAAAACCGGCGCAGGCCGTCCAAAATGCCCTGCCCCTGCTGGGCGATGGCCGGATCGGGGCCGTCCGCCGTGTCGGCAGCCTCAAGAAGCAGCTTGATGTGGTCCCGGGCCGCCAGGGTCAGATCCAGGAGGGTCTTTGAGACCGGAAGCAGGCCGTTGCGCACCTTGTCGAAAACGGTCTCCACCTCGTGGGTGAAGGCCGCGATGTCTTCGAAGCCGAACATCGCCCCGGAGCCTTTGATGGTATGCATGGCCCGGAAGACGCGGTTGATGAGATCCTGGTCCTCCGGCTGATCCTCAAGGGCCAACAGCGAGGCCTCAAGCTCTCCCAAAAGCTCGCCTGCCTCTTCCCGAAAGGCCATGCGGTGCATGTCGTCCTGGGACATGTGGCGTCCTTGTCGCCGGGGAGAACGCGCCCAGCCTGGCTGTGGTTACCGGAGCACCTTTTTGACCACGGCCAGAAGTTGCTCGGGGGTAAACGGCTTGACGATCCATCCCGTGGCGCCTGCCGACTTGCCTTCCTGCTTCTTGGTCGCCTGGGACTCGGTGGTGAGCATGACGATGGGGATGAATTTGTACGCCGCCTGGGCCCGGATGTTTTTTATCAGTTCGATGCCGTCCATATTGGGCATGTTCAGGTCGGTGATGACCATGTTCACGGCGCCCCTGAGCTTGCCCAGGGCGTCTTTGCCGTCCGAGGCCTCGATGACCGAATATCCCTCTTTTTTGAGGGTGAATCCGACCATCTGCCGCACACTCGCCGAATCGTCAACGGTCATGATCGTCTTGGTCATGCCTCTCCTCGTCTTTCCAAAATTCAGCAAACAGGCCGTTTTCCACAAAACCCGACACCCTGGCGGCCTGGCGTGCGGCGTCGGACAACGGACCAACCCTCTGTATGCGCTTGGCGTCCCGGGCGGCGCTCATGCAGGCCGCATGCACCACTTCGAAAAGACTGGCATCCGTAGCCTCGACCCCGGCCACGTCCAGATACGCCATGTCCGTCGCCGCCAGAAGATCCAGGAGCTCCCGGCGAAGCGCCGCAGCATGTTCCACGGTCCATGCGCCCGAAAGACGCAACGTGACCCCGGCATCGTCCCGAAGCATTTCATGCAACCCCATGGCGCTCCCCTGGTGACAAACCGCCGCATGCGGCATGATTTCCGCTGCGACGCCTGCATCTTTCCTATACCAGCCACTCGAAACCGGCAAGAACGACGCGGACGCCGTAAATCAAAAAAGCTCCACGTTGTCGCCGAGGCCATCGGCGTCTGGGGCGGCTTTTACCCGGTCATTCTTTTTTTCCGCCATGCCCGCCGCACCGAGCACGGACTCATGCACGTCCCGTTCGGCCTCCATGGTATAGCGGCCAAAAAGTTCACGCAGCCGATCCGGACGCCTGACATCGCTTTCCACCGGCACGATCCGCTTGGACAGGGCGCGGAAGGCGTCCAGATCCCGCCGCACCGACTCCAGGCGATCCCCCACCTCTTCGTGGAAATGCACGCCGGAGGCCAATCCCTGCACGGCCTCGCCCAACTCCGCGCTTTTCTCGCCGATTTCGGCGAACATGGCCGTCCTTTTCAAGTTCATATCCCCGATTTGTCCCAGCAGCCCGTCCAGATTCGCCGAGACATCGTCCACCTGGGAGACATCGTAGGAGATGTTGGCGTTATCCTGCAAAATGTTCGACGATTTGGCCACGTCCCGCAGGATGCGCGACACCTCGTCGGTCTGCTGCCGGGCCTCGACGGACAAGCCCTGGATGGCCGAGGCCAGCACCCCGAGGGCGGCGCCCTGTTCGCCGGTATGGGCGGCCTTGATGCTGGCGTTTATGGCGATAAGCTCTATTTCCGAGCCCACGTCCTCGATCTTGCCCACATACCCGCTCATCTCGGAAATCGTCCCGGCCACGGAGTTCATGATTCCGGCCAGTTCCTCGCCCTTGGCGGCGAATCCCCGAAGCGCGTCCTTGACCTGGGCCACATCCTGCGCCACCCGGCTTAAGTCCGAGCCGCTGCGGCCATCCGCCGCGACCCCCAGAACCTCGCCCCCGATGGACATGATGCTTTCGGCGATGTCGCGCAAATTTTCGACCAACGTCTCCACGGCATTGACGAACCGTTCCCGGGCATTGCCCAGTTGGGAACACTGCAAATCCAGCACGTCCCCGATCCAGGCCACGACCTCCCGGTCCTCGTCTCCGAATCCGCCCTGCTCCGTGTCCTGGGGCGGTTCGGCGAGCCTCGCCGCCACCACCTGGTCCACGTCGCCCATGGCCTGCTCCACATGCTCCACCTGCTGCCGGACGATATCGTGAAACTGCATGGACAACACCGCGCTGGAGACGTTTTCGGTGACGGTCCTGGTCTTTCCGGAAATGGTCTCGGACAGGGCGGCGGAGGTGGAGGCCAGTTGCGAGAGGGTTTCGATGTTTTCCTGCAGTCCGCCGAAAATGACCGAAGAACAACGCTCCTGGCTGTCCACCACGGACCTGGTCTTGATCTCGGCCTCTTCCACCAGTCCGCGCAACGCCCGGTTGCGCTCGTTTATCTGGCCGGCATAGCCGATAATGTTGGCGGCCAGCTTCTCCACGTCGTCTGACAGGGTGCTGAATCCCAGGCCATGGGCCCCCAGACGGGCGCTTTCGATGCGCGTGGAGATGCCCAGCATGGACAGCCGTTTCACGATTCTGCCGAACTCGCTGGAAATCTTCTCCAGATCGGCCACGATCCCGCGGACGGAGGTCAATTCCTCCAGGCTCTCCCGGCTGTTGCCCATCTCGCACACGCCGGTCATCTGTTCGAGTTCCGTGGAGAGTTTGCCCAACACCTCATCCATGGATTCGCCGGAAGTCGTCGCGGCCAGGGCAGCGGCGCGCTCGGCGAGTTCTTCGGATTTGGAGCGTAACTGGTGCAGGCGCTCGCCCAGGGAAAGAAAATCGCGTTCCCGGGCGGCGACAACGCCGCCTAGCGAACGCCCGGCAGCGTCCATGAGGCTGCGGCAGTCGCGAAAAAAGCCGCTTGGCGCGGGAAGGGAGACGCCGGGGTCCTTTTTTTCCATGTCCAACCGCTTCCGGAATCACCGACGGGGAAAACCGCCTGATTCCGTGCTCAGGGCAAGGCAGGGATCACAAAACACCACAAGGCCACAGCCATGACCGCCCTGTTTTCAAGTCGCTACGCGACAGGGCGATCACTTCTATTATCAACCCGGCGAGCGGAAAGAGTCAAGGCAGGATCACTTCTTACGCAACATTTTCCTGATCCAGAAAAGAAGGACCACCAGGGCGATGACCCCGAAAATGATGAGCTCGACGCTATGTACCTCTTTGAGAACGCTTTCGAGCACGTTCTCCAGAATATCCCCGAAAAGGTAACCAATGCACCCAAAGGCCACGGCCCAGACAAACGCGCCGAGGGCATTGAGCACAAAAAATTTTTTGACGGAAATATCCGTGGTGCCGAGGATGAAGGGGGTCAGGTTGCGCAGGCCGTAAAAAAAACGAAACGTCAGGATGAGCACCTCGTGGTACCGCTCGAGGAGCTTGTGTACCCGGGCGGCCCGCTCCTGCCATTTCTCCCTGCGCTTGAGGAACCGGTTGCCGAAATACCGGCCGATGAAAAAGGCCGCCTGGTCGCCAGCCAGGGATCCCGCAAAGGCCGTCAGGATGATCCCGTGCAGGGACAGGCCGAAATTGCCGGTCTGCACCGCGAACCCGGCCAGAAGCAAGATGGTCTCCCCTTCGAGAAACGTGCCGATAAAAAGGGCCAGATACCCGTAGTTTCGGATGACTTCCTGCAAAAAATCGAGTGACATAGAGTGGTTACGCTCCAATCATCGTCGGATGGCGAGAATGTCGAATCCCACCGGGTCGATTAAGCCCTTCGCGGGCGCATGTCCACCGCGCCGTGATGACAAAACGGCCGCAAAACGATGGCGTCCTCCGATTGCAGCATGAAGCCCCGACAAAAAGAAGGAACCGGTTGCGCCGGGGTTCATCCTTTGGCACACTTAAGGCGTCGCCTGTCTCATCCCGGCCGCCCGGCGCGCGCCGTCGGCTCGGGCCACGGGCGGCGGCCCGGCGCGAATAAACCCGGCAGTCATTTTCGAAACGGAGCGGTATGGACAACTGGTTTGCCCCGCTTGTTTTTGGGATCGCGTTTACGGTGTTCGCGCTCTTGCTCTTTTGGATTCGCTTTCGTATTGAACGGAACAACGATGACCGATCACAACGAAAAAGGCGCAACGACCGTGATCCACAGTAAGGCTGCCGCTGTGCATCCCGGCCGGTCCTGGCGCGACGCCCGCCCGGTTCGCCCATGATCCCGTATGACGACCTCCACTACATCCTTGGCCTTTTTCTCATCATTTACCTTTTTTATTATGCCTTTTTCGTCAACCGGCACCGTTTTCTGATCAAATACGACGACGAAGACTACATTCGCTATGAACGCATGACGCTTCGCGAAAAATCGCACATGACCGACGAGGAAATCGATGATTTCCTGCGCGAACGCAGGCGTTGCAAGAACAGGTATCACGTCTATAACATGATCTTTTTTCTGATGTTCGTGGCGGGATTTTTCATATTCGTCAAACTGCTTGTCCAAAAACCCTGACAGACCCATGGGGGGCTCACATGCCTGGTTCCCGGTTTGCGCTGCGCCACGTCATCTCCGTCTGCGGCCTGTTCGTGGCGCTTCTCTTGCACACCCCGGCTGGGGCCCAAGACCTTGAACCGCTGCTTTTCGTCCCCTCCATCGCCGGAGCCCTGTACCGCGACAGCGACGGCGACGGGCTTCCGGACGTTTGGGAAACCCAGGGCTATACCGAAAATTCCGTTTTCGTGAACCTCCCGGCCATGGGGGCCGATCCGCAGCACAAGGATCTCTTTGTGTGGATGGACTACATGGTCCGCCCCGACAGCGTGAGTCTGGCCCCGTCCCAGACGGTCATCGACCGCATCAAGGCGGTATTCGCCAACGCCCCGGTGCAAAACCCGGACGGAACCACCGGCATAAACATCCATCCGGTCCTGGGCAGCCAGGTGACCTACGTGCAAACCCTGGGAGAAGAGGACGACTACACCAAGGTCTGGCTGCAATTCGACTCTCTGAAAAACGATTTCTTCAACCCGGCCTACGCCAAGGCCTTCCGGTACATGATCTGGGCCAACTCCTACAACGAGGGCACGTCCAGCGGCCTGGCCCGGGACATCCCGGCCGTGAATTTCCTGGTCACTCTGGGCGAATGGAGCACCCCCGGGGGTACGGACTGGGAAAAACAGGGCACCTTCGTCCACGAACTGGGACACTGTCTGGGACTGACCCACGGCGGCACGGACCACGGCGGCACGGACCATGACAACTACAAACCCAATTATCTCAGCATCATGAGCTATTTTTATCAGACGTCCGGGTTGTACATCGACGGCGCCTGGGGCGATGCAGGCCATCCCCTGCATTTCGACTACCAGCGGATGAACACGCCAAGCCTCAACGAAAACCACCTGAATGAAAACCTCGGCATGACCGGCGCCGACGACCTTTCGCACTACGGCGCCCTCTTTTATTATTTCAACAGCACATGGAAAGAGGCGTTTGCGGCAAACGCGGCGGGGCAGATCGACTGGAACAAAAATGGCGTCATTGAGGCCGATGTGGCGGCGGACATCAATGCCAACGGCGCCTATTCCGTTCTCAGCGCCCAAAACAACTGGCCCAACATCAACTATGACGCCGACGGCCAGATCGGCCGCAACAGCGCCGCCGCCGTGACCAAAGCCCGGCGGACGGCCATCCCCGACGAGTTGCGCCACGAACTCGACAACGAGACCAACGAGCGGCTCAAGCGGCTTCGCCAGGAATTGACCCCGCCGCCATCCGGGGCCGATGCCCTGCCCGCAGGCGACGCCACGGCCCGCTAACGAGAGGCGGCGACCGCCAGGGGCGTGTACGTCGGGAACCGACCGCCGCTTGTCTCCGGCTCCAATTGCGGATAAAGGCCGAATCCCAAACCCGCGCGAGAAAGAAAGGAACGCAGGGCTTTCACACCACCCATGGAAATCGTCGTCGGCATCTCGGACATGCGGATCACCAACCGCCCAAACCAGAACCTGGTCACCCATTCCCTGGGTTCCTGTCTGGGACTCATGGTCTATGACCCCTCCTCCGGCGTGGGCGGTCTCATCCATTGTCTGCTCCCCGTGGCCCGGGAGGCCCGCGAGGGAAAAACCCTCAATCCCTGCATGTACGTCAACACCGGCGTGCCGCACATGATCAAATCCATGTTCGCCAAGGGGGCCAAACGGGAGCGGCTGGTCATCAAGGCCGCAGGCTGCGGCCGGATGATGAACGTCTCCAACTCTTTCGATACCGGTGCGGCCAACCTCGCCGCATTGCAGAAACTCCTGGACCACAACCATCTTCGCCTGTCCGGTTCCGACGTGGGCGGCTCCATCCCCAGGACGGTTCGCTTCTACATTGATTCCGGGCGCGTGGTGATCAGTTCCTGCGGGAAAAGCTGGGAAATATGAAACGCCAAGAGATCATCGCCAAGGCTCTGGCCGTGCCGCAAATGCCCATGCCGGTACAAAAGATCATGTCCATCATCAACGATCCGGACGCCACCATGATGCAACTGGCCAGGTTCATCGAATATGAACCCGGCCTGACCGTCAACCTGCTGCGCATGGCCAATTCCGCGTTCTTCGGCGGCCACGGCATGGTGACCACGGTCAAGGACGCCATCATGCGCCTGGGGATGCAGCGGGTCTACCAGATGGTGTTGGCCTCGGGGGTGGCGCCTTTCGCCAAATATGAAATCAAGGGCTACGGACTGCCCCCTGGACAGCTCCTGGAGCATTCGGCGGCCTTGGCCGTGGCCTCGGAGCACCTGGCCGGGGAGCTCGGCCTGACAGCTCCCCCCCATACCTTTACTTCGGGCCTTTTGGTGAACATCGGCAAGGTGGTGCTCGGGGCATTTCTGGCCGTGGACGCGGAACCGATCATGGAACTGGCCTATTCCCAAGGAATCCCCTTCGAGAAGGCCGAACGGGCGGTGCTTGGCATCGACCACGGCGAACTCGGCGCGCTTCTCCTCGAACACTGGAAGCTCCCCGAACCCATCATCTACGTGGTCCGGCACCGGCTTGACCCAGACGCCGCCCCCGTGCGCGACCTGGCCCTGGACCTGGTCCATGCCGGGGACGTCATCGCCAAGATGACCGGCATCGGCCTTGGCTACGATGGCATGCACTACGCCCCAAGCGAGACGGTGTTCGCCAGGCTGGGCCTGACGGCGGAGCACATGGAGCGGGTCATGGAGAGTTCCATCGAGCATTTTTCCGAAATCCGCGACATCCTTTTGGGCACGGAATAACCGTGCGCCGCCGACTCCCGCCGCCGCCTCCCGTCTGCCGGGACATCGGCCCCCCCCTGCGCCGCGCCGCCGCAAGGCCATGGACATGACGGACGCCTCACCCGCAGGCCGCACCGTAGCGGACGACATGCGGCAACAGGACAAGAATCCGACCTACGCCCAGAAATTCTGCATCGCCAAGGCCGGAAAGCTGCTCATGCACACCGGGGGCCTGGTCCCCGGGGCGCGCGTCGGCATCGCGGTCTCCGGAGGCGTGGACAGCATGGTGCTTTTGCGGGTCATGCGGGCCCGCCAACGCATCGTGCCATTCGCCACCGAGCTTATGGCCCTGCACCTCAATCCCGGCTTCGATCCGGCCAACCACGCCCCCCTGGCCGGGCTATGCGCGGCGCTCGGCATCGCCGCCCACATCGAGGCCACCGACCACGGGCCGCGCGCCCACTCGCCGGAAAACCGCAAAAACTCACCGTGTTTTTATTGCGCCTGGCTGCGCCGCAAACGTCTTTTCGAGCTGTGCCGCCGCTACCGGCTGACCCATCTGGCCTTTGGGCACAACGCCGACGATCTGGCCGCGACCTTTTTCATGAACCTGTTCCAGGGCGGACGGGTGGACGGCATGTCCGCCCGGGAATCCTTCTTCTCCGGACGCCTGACGGTCATCCGGCCCTTGCTGCTGGTGGACAAAAGGCAGATCCTCCGGGCCAGCCGGGAGTGGGAGCTCCCGGTCTGGGAAAACCCCTGCCCCCACTCCAAGCGTTCCAAACGCCTGGAGATCGCCACCTGGCTGACGGAACGGTTCGCTTCGGATAAAAAATCCCGGACCAACGTCGTAAACGCCCTTCGCCGTTGGCAACTTGACAAGGATGCGGCCGACCGATAGCCTTCCACGGTCTGTGAAGCGCCCTTGAGGGGGCATCGCCTTTTCCGGAGCGCTCCGGGAGCCCCCGGCCAACCGGTTTCATTTTTTTACAAATCCATCAGCACGACCCGTTCAAAACGGTACACGCGGCCTGGCCGCAAGACGACACAACATGCTTCGCGATTATCAAATCGTCATTTTCAAAGACCAGCACGGCGTCTACCGGAAACTGCGGCTTCGGGGATGGCTCTTTTTTCTGACCCTCCTGGCCATTGCAGCCATGGTGGCGGCCAACATCGTGCTGCTGTCCTATTATGGCCAGTATACGCTCAAAGAGCACGAATTGGCGGCCTCGGAAAAAACCGTGCAGGAACAGAAATCCCAACTGCTCAGCCTTTCGGAAAAAATGAAAGGCATCGAGACCGATCTGCAACGCGTCCGGGATTTCGACGCCAAACTGCGCCTCATGATCAATCTCGACCAGGAACCGCGCAACGTCAGTCCCCAGCAGTCGGAAGGCGACCAGGACTTCACCAAAAAATACATCCCCCTCTACCGCCAGGAGATGTTGGCCAGAAACCTCCATAAGTTTCTGGCCGATCTGGGCGCAAAGGCCAGTCTGGAAAAAACCGAGCAGGATAAGCTCCTGGCCCTTTTCAACGAGAAAAAAGAGTATTTGAGCTCCACCCCGGCCATCTGGCCCACCCAGGGGTGGATCTCTTCGGAATTCGGCGAGCGCGTCTCCCCCTTCACCGGCCGCAAGGAACTCCACAAGGGCCTGGACATCAGCACCACCCTGGGCGCCCCGGTGTACGCCACGGCGGCGGGGGCCGTGGCCTTCGTCGGAGAAGGGCAAGGTTCCGGCCCGGCAGTGACCATCGAGCATCGCGGCGGCATCTCCACCAGCTACAGCCATCTGCGCGAATTCACCGTGTCCCAGGGCCAATCCGTCTCCCGGGGCGACGTCATCGGCTATGTGGGCGATTTATGTGGGCGATTCCGGGCGCAGCACCGGGCCGCATCTGCATTACGAAGTCCGCGTCAACGGGGTTCCGGTCAACCCCATGCGCTACATCCTCAACTGACCTCCGCCCTCCCGGCGCCTCCCCTGGATCGCCCCACGGCAGGGCCCGAGTCCGGCCCGCCCCCCGAAGCTGGCCGCCCATTCTCGCGCATCAGGGCCGACACATGCCGCGCATCCGAATTTCTACGATAACACTTTGAATATTTTCGCTTTGTTTCAGAATCCACCCTCGTCATAGCAACGATCCGGACAACGCGGCCCCAGTCAGGCGCGCCAGGCATCCGGCCGGGCTGGTCCGTTTTTTGCTGTCCCGGCGGCATGGATCTTTTCAATTTCGATCCCGCCACCATCTTCAGCTTTTTTCTGACGCTTTTGCGCGTCAGCCTGATCCTGTTTCTCTTGCCCGTCTTCGGAGGCTCCATCCTGCCGACCCCCATAAAGGGCGCCCTGTGCCTCGTGCTCAGCCTGGCCATCTGGCCCAAACTGTCCTTCCCCGGGGTTCTTTTGCCCGGCAATCCCTGGATGATCGCGCTGATGCTCTTCGGGGAGATCATCATGGGCCTTTTGCTCGACGTGGTGGTGCGGTTCCTTTTCGCGGCGGTCCAGACCGCAGGCCATTACATCGGGTTTTCCATGGGATTCGCCATGATGAACGTGCTCGATCCCCTGACCGGCACCCAGGAACCCATCACCGGACACCTGCTCTACCAGACAACCATGCTGATCTTTCTCACCCTCAACGGGCACCTGTTTCTGCTTCAGGCCATGGGGGACAGCTTCCATCTTGTCCCGCCCGGGGGGCTTTTGATCAATCCTGAACTTGGAGAAAACATCCTGCTTTTTTCTTCCCACATCTTCACCCTGGCCCTCAAGATCGCCTCCCCGGTCATCGCCTCACTGTTCCTGGTGGATCTGGCCCTGGCGCTCATCTCCCGGGCCGCACCGCAGATGAACGTCCTTTTCGTCGGCTTTCCCTTGAAAATCGGTGTCGGCTTTCTGTTCTTGATCCTGACATTTACGACCTTGGCCAGATACGTCGGCGACTACATCCTGGAAATGGGCGTCATCTACAACGCCATCCTGAAAAGCTCCGGCTGATGGCCCGATAAGGCCACATCGCACAAGGCGCCGCCATGGGCAAACAAGAAGATCCAAGTAAAACAGAAGACGCGACACGAAAACGCGTCGGCAAGGCCAGAGAGAAAGGGTCTGTCGCCAAAAGCCAGGAACTTCCGAAAATCATCGTGTTGTTCGTCGGGCTCATGGTCCTGAACTTCTTCATTGTCCGCATGGACCAGGAGATGCGGGAGATTTTCATCTGGGCCTTCAAAACCGGATTCACCACGACCATCACCGCAAACGGCGTCTACGAAATCATGATCATGATCTCCAAGAAGCTGGCGGTCATGCTTTTGCCCATAATGCTTTTCATTGCCGTGGCCGCCTACATCACCCAACGCATCCAGGTCGGCAAGCTGTGGTATTCAAGACTGTTCAATCCCGATTTCAGCCACCTGTTCAACCCCCTGGCTGGCATAAAGCGGATTTTCATAAGCTCGGAAACGCTTTTCCGGCTGGGAAAACAGCTGGCCCAGGCCACAGCCATCGCCGTGGCGCCCTATCTGGTGCTCAAACACGAATTCGCCAATTTCATTCCCCTGTTCTACCAAACGCCCCAGGGATTTGCGGCCTATCTCCTGGGGACCGGAATGACCATGGTGCTCTATGCCCTGGTCCCCATGGTGTTCATCGCCATCGCCGATGTGTGGTTTTCTCGCTGGAACTATGCCGAGAATCTCAAGATGAGCAAGGACGAGGTCAAAGACGAACGCAAACAGGCCGAAGGCGATCCCCGGGTCAAGGCCAAGCAGCGCCAGAAGATGATGGAAATGATGCAAAAACGCATGCTGGCCAACGTTCCCAAGGCTGACGTGATCATCACCAACCCCACCCATATCGCCTGCGCCCTGCTCTACGACCCCATGACCTCCCCGGCCCCCCTCCTGGTGGCCAAGGGACTCGACCACCTGGCCGAGAAAATCAAGGACATCGCTCGGGAACATCATATACCCATCCGTGAGAACAAACCCCTGGCACGGGCCTTGTATAAGTCCGTGGAAGTCGGGCAGACCATCCCCCTGGAACTGTACCAGGCCGTGGCCACCATCCTGGCCCAGCTCGACAAATTCCGGCGCAAAAGCCGCTAACACGGAACATCGGTAAAACCGCCACGGGTGTCAAAAAGATGGCCAAAGCACTGAAGACGGTCTCCTTCGACTACGAAAAGTTCACCAAGCAGGGCGACATCCTTTTAGCCGGCGGCGTGGTGATCATTTTGTTCGTCATGCTGGTGCCCATTCCGCCGTTTTTCATCGATCTCATGCTCACCCTGTCCATCTCCGTAAGCCTGGTGGTCCTGGTCACCACCATGTTCATGACCACGCCCCTGGAATTTTCCATCTATCCGTCCCTGCTCCTGGTCACCACCTTGCTTCGGCTGTCCATGAACGTGGCCTCCACCCGATTGATCCTGTTGCACGGCGACGAAGGCACTGCGGCCGCCGGACACGTCATCGAGGCCTTCGGCCAGTTCGTGGTCGGCGGCAACTACTTCGTGGGCGTCGTCATCTTCCTGATCCTGTTCTCGCTCAACAAAAAGGTCATCGTCCAGGGCACCACGCGCATCGCCGAGGTGGCCGCCCGTTTTACCCTGGACGCCATGCCCGGCAAGCAGATGGCCATCGAGGCGGATTTGAACTCCGGGCTCATCGACGAGGCCGAAGCCACCAGCCGCCGCGACACCATCCGCAAGGAGGCCGATTTTTACGGGGCCATGGATGGCGCGGGAAAGTTCGTCCAGGGGGACGTCACCGCCACCATCCTCATCACGGCCATCAACATCATGGGCGGCTTCGCCATCGGCGTCATCCAAAAGGGCATGAACTGGGCCGACGCCGCCCAGACCTACACCATCCTGACCATCGGCGACGGTCTGGTCTCCATCATCCCGTCCATCATCATCTCCACCTCGGCCGGCCTCATCGTCAGCCGGGCCGCCTCCGAGGCCAAGATGGGCGAGGAATTCATCGCCCAGCTCACCTACCATCCCCGGGCGCTTCGGCTGGTCAGCGGCATCATGGTGATCTTCGCCATCGTCCCGGGCATGCCCACCCTGCCGTTCTTGGCCATGGCGGCCCTGATCTACGGGATTTCCGTGGCCACGGACAAGCAACGCGAACTGCTTGGCGGCGGCGAGGCCAAGGGCAAGGGCAAGGACAAGGACAAGAAAAAGGAGTTGGAGACCCCAGAGGAAGTGCAGGCCCTTTTACCCCTGGATCTTCTGGAACTCGAGGTGGGTTACGGTCTGATCCCCCTGGTGGACGAGGAGCAAAGCGGCAACCTTCTGGCCCGAATCCGCTCCATCCGCCGCCAGTTCGCCCTGGACATGGGCCTGATCGTCCCGTCGCTGCACCTGCGCGACAACCTCCAACTCAAGCCCGGCCAGTACACCGTGCTCATCAAGGGCAACGAGGTGGCCTCGGCCGAGATCCTCATCGACCACTACCTGGCCATGGACCCGGGCGACGCCAAGCACCGCATCCGCGGCGTGGAAACCCGCGAACCGGCCTTCAACCTCCCGGCCCTGTGGATTCCCGAGGCCCAGAAGGAAGAGGCCATGCTGGCCGGCTACACCGTGGTCGATCCGGCAACCGTCATCGCCACCCACTTAACCGAGGTCTTCCGCCGCCATCTGCATGAATTCCTGGGCCGCCAGGAGACCCAGGTTCTCCTGGACAACCTGGCCAAGCGCGCCCCCAAGGCCGTGGAGGATCTGGTGCCCGGCGTCCTGGGGCTGGGCTCGGTGCAAAAGGTGTTGCAGAATCTGGTCAAGGAGAACGTCTCCATTCGCGACCTGTTGACCATCGTGGAGACCCTTTCCGACTACGGCCACGCCATCAAGGATCCCGACCAACTCACGGAATACGTGCGGTCCCGCATGGGGCGCACCATCGTCAAACCGTATCTCTCTCCAGGGGGCTCCCTGCCCATCTTCAATTTGTCCCCGAAGGTGGAGGGAAGCATCCAGGAAAGCCTGCGCAAGACCGACCATGGCACCTATCTGGCCATGGAGCCGATGACAGCGCAAAAGATCATCCAGGCCATCAAAAACGCCATGGACAAGGCCCTGTCCGTGGAAGGCCAGCCGGTGCTCCTGACGTCGCCCGTCTCCCGGCCGCACCTGGCCCAGCTTCTGATGCGGTTTGTGCCCACGCTCCCGGTGATCTCACAGGCGGAAATTCCCGGCGAGATAAAGCTCCAATCCCTTGCCACCATAGGAATCAACAATGCGGGTTAGAACCTTTCGCGACAAGAACATGGCGCGGGTCCTGTCCAGGATCAAAAGCGAAATGGGTCCGGATGCGGTCATCCTGAGCAACCAGACCGTGCGGGAAAACGGCCAGTGCCTGTGCGAGATCATGGCCGCCGTGGAGTCGGACGAAGACGCTCCCAAGATGGCCGCCAGGGAGAAGGTGCTGACCATCCCCGCCTCCCCGGCCAAGGGGAACGGCATACCGAGCCGCCCCGCAGCCGCCAGGCCCGAAACAGACCCGTTGGCCGACATGGACATTCCCGGCGCCGCCTCCGGCGACGGCTGGCGACGGGAATGGGACGAAATTCGCGACCACATGATGGCCCTGCTCAAACCGGGTCTGAAATTTGACAGGCTCGAACCCCGCCAGCGCCTGGCTTTGCAATACCTGGAACGCGAAGGCGTGGAGGATGCCGTTTTATTGACGTTGTTCCGGTCCCTGGCCGACCGTGGGGAACGCACCGTTCTGCCTGCCCTGTCCGGCATGGTCGGCATCAAGCCCCTGCCCTCGGACCGTTGGGGCCAGCGCGTCCACGTCCTGGCCGGGCCTTCGGGCGCGGGCAAGACCACGGCCGTCCTGCGCCTGGCCCTGGCCAGAAAGCGCCAGCATCCGAATGCGCCGGTCACGGTGGCCGCCCTGTGGGACGGTTCGACGGGATCGGCCATGCTCAAACGCTACGCCGAGCTTTCGGGCCTCGCCTTCAAGTGCGTGACCAGCCCGGAAGAATTCCGGACCCTGTGGGAAGGCCTGGGCCCGAACGGATGGGCCTTTGCGGAAATGCCCTGCCTGCGCGGCGAGGAACACATGGATCAACGCCTGCGCGCCCTGGGCATGGCCGGACACCCCGGCGTGGCCGTGCACGTGGTGCTGAGCCCCATCTGCGCCACGGCCCAGCTCCGGTCCTTCGCGACGCGCTATCGGGCCAGCGCGCCGGGCAGTATTGTCTGGACGAAGCTTGATGAAGCCTGTAATTTCGGGACTCTGATCAATGTGGCGCATGCCGTGGACCTGCCGGTCTCGGCCCTGTCCCATGGGCCTGAGCTGAACCGGAACCTCACGGCGGCCAACGCCACCGATGTGTGGAAACTCATCTTCAAGCACCAGCTCCCCGGCGAGGCCGCCAGGGACTCCCAACCCGGACAAGACACGAAACACAGCGCCACGACGGCGAAAAGCGCGGCGTAAGGGATCATGCGGCCAGACGTCCCAACGGCGACGCCCGCAGAAAACAACGAAAAACGTCGTCTCTTTCAGATGACGGCGCGACGTGGAGCATATGCAGTGACGGCCCAGACGGAACTCCCCCTGGTCTTCTCGGTCACCTCCGGCAAAGGAGGCGTGGGCAAGACCAATCTTTCGGTCAACCTGGCCTATTGCCTGAGCCGCATGGGCAAGCGCACGGTTATTCTGGATGCGGACCTGGGACTGGCCAACGTGGACGTGCTGCTTGGCCTGACCCCCAAACTCAATCTCTTCCATCTTTTCCACGAAGGCGTGACGCTCAATCGCGTGCTGTGCCAGACCCCCTACGGCTTCTCCATCCTGCCCGCCTCCTCGGGAGTGGGGGAAATGCTCACCCTGTCCACGGGCCAGAAGCTGGAGCTTTTAGAGGCCATGGACTATCTCGAGAACCGCATCGACTATCTTATCGTGGACACGGGGGCGGGGATCAGCGACAATGTCATTTATTTCAACTTGGCGGCCCGGGAACGGCTTTTGGTTCTGACCACGGAACCCACCTCCCTGACCGACGCCTACGCCCTGATCAAGGTCATGCACATCAACCATGCCGTCAATCGGTTCCGGGTGGTGGTGAACATGGCCCAAAGCGCCAAGGCGGCCAAGGTGGTGTACGAAAAACTCTATCAGGCCTGCGACCGGTTCCTCAGCGGCATCTCCCTGGATTTCACGGGATTCGTGCCCCAGGATCCGGCTGTCAGGGCCGCAGTCATTCGGCAGAAGCCCTTTTGCATTGATGCCCCCGGGGCTCCAGCCAGCAAGAAACTGGAGGACATCGCCCGGACCATCACTACCTGGGATATCCCGGCAACTCTCGATGGAAACATCAAATTCTTTTGGAAAAAGCTCCTCTTCCAGGAACAGCCCCTGGCTTAGGCTGGATTCAGGGGAAACCGCCTGGGAAGACTTCGATCTCCGCGACCGGGATGAGATCGTCAGGCATTTTGCGCCCAAAATCAAAATCCTGGCCCTGCGCCTCAAGGCCAAGCTCCCCCAGAGCGTGGAGCTTGGGGAACTGATCAGCGCCGGGGCCCTGGGGCTCATGGAGGCCTTGAAGAGGTTTCGCCCCGAGTTGAACATCAAGTTCGACACCTATGCCGAAAACCGCATCAAAGGGGCCATGCTCGACGAGTTGCGGCGCATGGACCGCTTCTCGCGCGGCCAGCGCCACCGTATCCGGACCCTTGAGGAACTCATTCGCCGCCTGGAGCACGAGCACGGCGAATCTCCCTCCGTGGAGGCCCTGGCCGACGCCTCGGGGCTGACCATCCGCGAGGTCTCCCAAAGCATGGAGGCCCTGCAAAACCAGTTGTGCATAAGCCTGGACGCCATTACCGAGAACCTGTCCTCCTACAAGATCAACCAAAACGACAACGAGCCCTTCAAGTCGACGGAATTCAAGGAACTGGTGGACAAGCTGGCCGGGCTCATCGACGGTCTGACGCCCCGGGAGAAGCTGGTGCTCTCCCTGTACTACGGCGAGGAACTCAACATGCGCGAGACCTCGGAGGTCATGGGCATCACCGAGGGCCGGGTGTCCCAACTGCATTCCCAGGCCCTGGCCAGATTGCGGCAAAAATTCAAGACCGACTTCGACATCGACTAATCGTCGGCGTCGCCCATGAAGGTCAACACGTTCAGCCCGTCGCCCCGCCGTCGCCCGTGAGGGAACCCCGGGAACGCGACACCCGCCGCGCACCATGAGCAAGGACAAAGGCGCCTCCTCCGCCGCGAAAGCCCCCACGGCCATGGACGATCCGGCTGACGCCGGATTGACCAAGGCCAAGCTCGACGACACGGAACTCAGCGACGAGTTGCCCAAGGCCTTGCAAAAGGTCGAACTGGACCTGGACGACGCGCCGTTTCTGGAAGACGAAAAAGACGAACAGCCGCCTCCTGCGCCCGAGGAGGAGCCCGTCCATACGGACGATGCGCCCGCGCCTGCCCCCTGGTGGAAGAAAAAAGCCATCCTCTTCGGCGCGGCCGGGCTTGTTCTCGTCATCCTGGCCGCCGCAGCCTATTTCCTGTTTTTCTCCGGGAAAAAGGAAGAGACCCCGCCCTCTCCGCCGGTTGAAGAGGAGGCCGCAGAGGCCCCTTCGGAGCCCTCTGCGCCGCCTATCCCTCCCGAAGAAAAAGAGGTCACGGTGGTCATGGACCCCTTCCTCGTGGAGCAGGTCAACGAAAAAGGCGAGTCGTTTCTGGTCAGCCTCCAGTTCACCACCGCCACCAAGAATCCCGATCTCGAAAAAGAACTTGTCCGGAACACGGTTGTGCTTCGGGATGCCGTGTATTATTTTCTCAAGAACAAACAATTGATCTTTTTAGACGACATGAAGGTTGCCGACACCCTCAAGCAGGACATCATGTCGGTGATGAACCAATTTTTGGGAGACGCGCAGATCGAAAACCTGTTCATCGAAAAATACGTGGTGAAGTGACATGTCCATCGACCTCTCCACCGTCTTGCAGGTCATGCCCTATGCGCAAAACGTCGCCCACGCCGAGGTGATCCATCCCGGGGTGCAGCAGGCCACAGCGGCGGAACTGGCCCTGCAGCGCCTGCGCGAGGAGAGCGAGCAGGTTCCCAAGCTCGAAGAACAGGACGCCGCCGATTCCATCACGGACCAGGACGAGGAACGTCGTCGGGAAGGGCGTCAGCCCCGCAAACGCCACGCCAAGCCTTCGGCCGAGGATGAAGAGACGGCGCCGACCCACATCACCCCCTGGACGGGAAACATCATTGATGCCAAGATATGAGGGACATGTTCCGACTCCCTACCACACGCCCCCGCTTCAAGGTTGATCCATGAGCGCCGAGCCCTATCTGATCCTTTTTCTCACCGTAAGCGAACTGGCGCTCATCGGGCTGGTGGTCGTCTTTTTTTCCCGCCTGCGCCGCTCCGAGGGCCTTTTGCACAGGATGCAAAACAACCAGGAGCAGTTGTTGGAAAAACTGCGGGTCAACGCCCAGCTCGAACAGGAACTGGTGTCGAGCTTCAAGCGCCGCCATGCCGAACTCCTGGCCCTGGACGAAAAGCTCGAAGAACGCCGGGCGGAGTTGGAGCGGCTTCTCAAGCAGGCCCGCGAGATGTCCCGATCCCCCCAGTTCCTGCGCCAGGTCATCCTAAACGGCCATAAGAAGGGGCAGTCCATCGACGCCCTGGCCAGATCCACGGGCCTTGCCCCGGACGAGGTGCGTCTGATCCTCGAACAGGCCGCGTCCTGACCCGGCCGCCGCGAGGAGACGACATGCGCCGACACACGCATCCTTTCCCATCGGCCTGAGGTGTTCCCATGGCTGGCCGCGACCTCGAAGACTTCCGCCGCGCCTTCCGATCCGGAGAACGGGTTGTGGGCCGGGTGCTTTCCCGACCCGACGCCCGGCATGCCCTGGTGGACATCTCCGGCTTCGAGCTTCTGGCCGCCACCGACACCGATCCGCCGCCCGGGGCCAGACTGACCTTTTTCATCGCCAGGATGCATCCGGTGGTGGTGCTGCGCGAGCTCGCCCGGGACCAGACCGATCCCTCCGCCGTGGATCCCCGCCGCATCGCAGGACTTCTGTCCTCCCTGGCGGGCGCCCGCGCCGCCTTTGAGCCGCACCTGTCCGGCCTTCGCCCGCCCCCCGCTCCATCCCCGGGCCAGGCCGTCGATCTGGCGGACCTCAAGCGCCGATTTCTGGCCGCGCTTAACGCCGATGAAACGGCCTTCGCCGCCTACCGGCGATTGTCCCGGCTGACCCGGGAACTGGCCGCCCTGCCAGGGCTTTCCCGCCTGGGGAAGTATCTGTACGCACCCTGGTACCCCCCGGGCGCCGTGGGGCACGAACTTCTCCTGGGACTCCCCGGGGCGGACGGGGCGCGGGAAATCCACCTCGCGTTCCGGCTCGAAGGGCCGGGCGAGATCCGGGTCAAGGCCCTCTACCATGGCGAGGTGGCCCGGTGCCTGGTGTTCGCCGCCGCTCCCGAGCGTCTTGATCGCCACACATTTTTGCCCGAGGCCGTCCGCCTGGGACGCAAGGTGGTCCGCCTTCTGCCGATGGCCGCGCCGCGCCCCCTAGGGACGCCCCTGCCCTCGCTTGCGCAATCCCTTCTAGGGAGTGGCGCCGGGAGCTTTACGGGGGTGAACCTTCGAGTGTAAGGTCCATTGCTTGCATCCCCATAGGCAAAGGAACGCAACCATGCAAAGCGGCGACGACGACCTGCTCTCCTCTCCCAATCTTGGCCGCAGGATAAGCGAGATGCTCGACGAATCGGCCTGGGCCAAGGATTTGTCGTGGCCGGACATCCAGGCCCTGTCGGGTTTCATGTCGATTCTGGAGTTCCCCAGGGAGATGACCATTTTCACCGAGGGGGATCGTAGCGACTACATGGCCATCGTGCTGCACGGGGTGGTGGAGATCGCCAAGCACGAAGAGGGCGATGAGTTTTCCACCAAATTCCTGGTGCGCCTGGGCCCTGGCCGGGCCTTCGGAGAGATGGCCCTGGTGGAGGGGCTGCCGCGTTCGGCCTCGGCCCTGGCCGCCGAGGACACGCGGCTCCTGGTGCTGACCAGGGAGGAATTCGACCGGATGTGCAGGGAAAACAAATCGCTGGCCCTGAAAATGGCCATCAACATGGCCCGGCTCATCAGCTTCCGGCTACGCCATACCAGCTCCAAGCTCCTGCGGTTTTTGTAGGACGGCGCATCGGGCCGCCCGATCCTCCCGGAGGATCGTTCCCCAAAAACCGCCACGGAGCGCAAGGCCGGGCGCGCAACCTTCATCGGCCCTTGGCCTTGTTCCGCCTTCAACCCATACCCCTATTTCGAGGCATACCGGCATGGCATACAAGGATTTGCAGGATTTCGTGAAGGCATTGGAGGGCGCAGGCGAACTCAAGCGCCTCGCCGCGCAGCTTGATCCCTATCTGGAGGTGGCCGAGGTCACGGATCGGGTGAGCAAAAAACACGGCCCGGCCCTTTTCTTCGAAAACGTGGGCCAGTCCCGGTTTCCGGTGCTGACCAACGCATTCGGCTCCTTTACCCGCATGCACATGGCCCTTCAGGTCGAGAGCCTGGAGGCCCTGGCCTCGGAGATCACGGAATTTTTGGAGATCGAAAAGCCCTCGGGCATCATCAAAAAGCTCAAGCTTCTGCCCAAGCTGGCCCGAATGGCCAACATCTTCCCCAAAGAGGTGGGTTCGGGCCCCTGCCAGGACGTGGTCTACAAGGGCGACGACGTGGACCTTTCCATCATGCCCGTCCTGACCACCTGGCCGGGCGACGCCGGGCCGTTTATCACCCTGCCCGGGGTCATCACCAAAAACCCCGAGACCGGCAAACGCAACTTCGGCATGTACCGCATGCAGGTCTTCGACAAAAAGACCACGGGCATGCACTGGCACCGCCACAAGGGCGGAGCCTACCACTACCATCTGGCCGAAAAGCTCGGCAAACGCCTGGAAATGGCCGTGTGCATCGGCCCGGACCCGGCCGTGACCTACGCCGCCACGGCCCCACTGCCCGACGAGCTCGATGAGATGCTGTTCGCCGGGTTCCTGCGCCACTCGCCCGTGGAGCTGGTCAAATGCAAGACCGTGGACATCGAGGTTCCGGCCAACGCCCAGTTCGTGCTGGAGGGCTATGTGGAGCCCGGCGAACGGCGGCGGGAAGGCCCCTTCGGCGACCACACGGGCTATTATTCCCTGGCCGACGACTATCCGGTCTTCCACGTCACGGCGCTCACCCACCGCAAGGACGCCATCTATCCGGCCACCCTGGTGGGACCGCCGCCCATGGAGGACTGCTTCATGGGCAAGGCCACGGAACGCCTGTTTTTGCCCCTGATCAAAAAACAACTGCCCGAGATCATGGACATGAGCCTGCCCCTGGAAGGCGTTTTCCACAACCTGTGCTTCGTCTCCATCGACAAACGCTATCCCGGCCAGGCGAAAAAGGTCATGTACGCCCTGTGGGGCCTGGGACAGATGATGTTCACCAAGATCATTGTGGTGGTGGATAAAAACGTCAACGTGCAGAACACCTCCGAGGTGCTGTGGCGCCTTGGCAACAACGTGGACCCCCGCCGCGACGTGGTCATGGTGGACGGTCCCCTGGACGCCCTGGACCATGCCTCGCCCCTGGCCTTCTACGGCGGCAAAATGGGCATCGACGCCACAAAAAAAGGCCCCCAGGACGGCCACAACCGCCCCTGGCCCGCCTCCCTGCGCATGGCCCCCGAGGTCAAGGCCCGCATCGACGCCCTGTGGGGCGAGTTGGGACTCTAACCGGGACGCCCGCCAGGGAAACGCCGCCCATGGACATCACCTACATTCATCACGACTGCTTCGTCGTGCGCCACGCCGGGCGCGTGCTGCTCTTCGACTATCCCCGCCCCAGCCATCTGCCCGCCCAGGCCGCCCAGATGGCCGCGCCGCTTCTGCATGGGGCCGATCTGACGGTCTTTTTCTCCCACGGCCACCCCGACCACTTCGATCCGAACATCCTGGCGGTCACCGAAGGAGCGGCCACGCGCCGCTTCGTGGTCTCGGACGACGTGGCCGACATGTTCCCGGACAGCCTGCCCCCGGACGCCGTGATCATGGAGCCGGACCAGACCCGCGAGGCGGCGGGGCTTCGCGTCTCCACCCTGGAAAGCAACGACCTGGGCGTGGCCTATTGCATCGAAACGCCCGAAAAACGCCTCTACTTCGGCGGCGATCTGGCCCAGTGGGACTGGCCCACCCTGCCCGACCGCGCCCGGGCCGAAACCTGCCGCTTCTTCACCGCCGCCCTGGCCCGCATTGCGGCCTTCGCCCCGGATGCGGCCTTCACCAACTGCGACTTCCGCCTCGACTCCCTGGGCGGCGTGGTGGCCTTCGCCCAGGCCGTCCATCCCGGGCTCCTGATCCCCATGCACCTTTTCGGCGACGCCTCGCGGCTGTGGACCCTGCCATCGCGCATCGCCGAGGCCAGCCCGCCGGACGCGCCCGACATCCCGGTCTTCTGCTACGCCGCCCCGGGCGACAGCACCGTGCTGGAATAGCCTGCGGCGACAAGGGGGGAAACCTTTTGAAAAAGGTTTCCCCCCTTGACCCCCCTTCGAAAACTTCGTCGCGCTTCGCGTCCGCGTGCGGGAGCCATCACTTTCTCCGTACCACCATGATCTTCGTGGGCGTTTCCGGTGCAGCGTTGCTGCACCGGAAACGCCCACGATATCAGGGGGTCCGGGGGAAATGATTTCCCCCGGGCAGGGTTCGGGGCGGCAGCCCCGACTTCTCAGCTAAATAGTGCGCTGTGCAGGGCGGTGAGGTCGCTGACGCCTTGGGCGCCTTTGCCCGGGCGCGGGAAAAAAAGCGGCCCGTAGCCCAGGCGTTTGGCCTGTTTGAGGCGCATGTCGTGTCCGGACACGGGCCGGATGCGTCCGCCCAGGTCCACTTCGCCCCAGAAGACGGCCCCGGTCGGCAGCGGCCGGTCGTGAAAAGAGGAGAGGATGGCGGCGGCGAGTCCGAGATCGAGTCCCGGGTCGCGCATGGACAGTCCGCCGCCGAGCTTGGCGTAGATGTCGGACTGGCCCAGGTGGACGCCGAGGCGTTTTTCCAGGACGGCCAGGAGCAGATGCAATCGCCCCTGGTCCACGCCAAGGGCCGTGCGCCGGGGGATGCCCAGATAGGAATGGGCGGCCAGGGCCTGGACCTCGACAGCCAGATAGGAATGGGCGGCCAGGGCCTGGACCTCCACAGCCAGAGGGCGTTGGCCCTCCACGGCCATGACCACGGCCGAGCCGGACAGGGTGGCGTCGCGCTCGCCGAGGAAGAAGGTGGACGGATCGGCCACCACGGCCAGTCCTTTTTCGCGCATCTCGAAGACCAGGAGTTCGTCGGTCGGGCCGAAGCGGTTTTTGAGCACCCGCAGGATGCGAAAGACGTGGCGTCGTTCGCCTTCGAGGTAGAGCACCGTATCCACCATGTGCTCCATGAGCTTGGGACCGGCGATCTGGCCGTCCTTGGTGACGTGGCCCACCAGGATCAGCGGCGTGCCGGAACGCTTGGCGGCCTCGACGAGTTCCGAGGACACGGCCCGCACCTGCCCCACGCTGCCGCTGGCCCCTTCGGCGGCCGGGGAATGCAGGGTTTGCACGGAATCGGCGATGAGCAGGCTGGGGGGGCTGTGGCCGGACAGAAGGGCCACGGCCTGGGAGGCGTCGGTGGAGGACACGGCCAGGAGGCCGGGATGCAGGCATTTCAGGCGCGCCGCCCGGGATTTGAGCTGGGAAAGCGATTCCTCGCCGGAGAAATAGACCGGCGAGCGTCCCGAGGCGGCCAATCGTCCGGCAAGTTGCAGAAGGAGCGTGGATTTGCCGATGCCCGGCTCGCCGCCGAGCAGGATGGCCCCGCCCGGGGCCAGGCCCCCGCCCAAGACCCGGTCCAGGTCGGCCAGTCCCGTGGGGGCGGCAATGCCGCCCTCGTCGGGGTGATCGGCCAGGGAGGCGGGCGGAACGGCCGAGGCCGACGACGTGAGCCCACCCTTGGCGCTGGAAGCGGCCACGGTCTGGGCGGCCAGGGTGTTCCATTTGCCGCACCGGGGGCACTGACCGCGCCAGGAGGGCGAGATGCCGCCGCATTCGGCGCATACGTAGCGTTGCCGGGTCTTCATGGATGGTCGCCGGGGCTATTTCCCGGGCGGATCCTTGGCGTCCACGACCTTGACCCCGAATTCCTTGACCGCCTCGGGCGGATCGAAAAACACGATCATAAACGGCGTTTCCGCGCCCGGGGCCAGGTTGGTGTTGTTGGTCAAAACGCCCACCTGGGAGCTCAGGGCCGATTCCAATTCCTGCTTGGTCATGACCTGGAGTTGGAACAGGGACACGGTGTTGCCGCCCAGGATGTCCTGGGAGATGAGGACCGCGCCCTTTTCGTCGAACAGGGCGGCCTCCAGCTTGATCATTTCTTTTTGCGACTTGAAGTTGTTGACCGCCTTGCCCTCAATGACGAACAGCTGTCCGGCCTTTTCATTGGTGACGTAATATTGACGGACATTTTGCAGCACGATGTCCTTGACCTTGGCGGACTCGTCGGGCTTCTCCGCCGCCTTCTCCCCGGCGGGTTTCTCTCCCGGCTTGGCCTCCTCGGCGGGCTTGGCCTGCTCGGCGGCCGGCGGCGTCGGCGCTTGCCCATCCTTGGCCCCCGGCCACAGATCGAAGAAAAAGACGGCGGCCAGGGTGACCACCACCAGCCCGAAAAGGCACAGGGCCACGATCAGGGACCGGCGCTTGACGTCTTTGGAGGACGCCCCCCTTCCCTTCTTGCCGGTGATGTCGATATCGGAGATGTCGTCCAGGTTGAAATCGGTTTCCGTCTTTCCGGTCCCCTCGTCGTCCTCGTAGGTCTCGGACTCGAAGAGTTTTCCGGCGTCCTGATCCGAGGTCTGATCGGCAGGCGTCTGCGTGGCGCGCGGGGCCTCCCGGGGCTCGGACTCGGCGTAGGCGCCTGGCCGCTCCGTGGGGACGCCGCTGTCGTCGGGATAGTCGAAATCCCGCAGATCCGACGGCTGCGGCGGCGTCGGGGGATCAATGTGAAAAATATGCTTGCACTTGCCGCAGCGCAGTTTGACGCCGTCCGGCCCGACCCTGTCGTCGGGCAGGCGAAACTTGGTGGAGCAATTGGGGCATGTTACGATCATAGGCCTTCTTCCGCGAAATCCTTCGGTTTTTCGGAACTGTCAAGACTATTTAGCAAGTTCCGGGCCAAAATCACGCAAACTGCATCTCCCACACCCCGCGCAACTGCCTGTACCGCTCGGCATAGTCCATGCCGTAGCCGATCAGATAGCCGTCCCGCGAGGTGAAACCCACGAAATCCACATGGACATCCACTTCCCGCCGCAGGGGTTTGTCGATCAGGGCGCACATGCGCAGGGATTTGGGCTTCCTGGCGGAAAAGGTCGCCAGTAGCCTGGCCGTGGTCCGCCCCGTGTCCACAATGTCCTCCACCACCAGGACATGCCGCCCTTCCAGGGAACACTCCACGTCCACCAGGAACCGGAGGTCCGCGCCGGGCGCGGTGCCCGCGCCGTAGCTGGCGATGCGCACGAATTCGAGTTGCGGGGAAAACGGAAAATGCCGCGTCAAATCCGTAAAAAAATAGACCGCCCCTTTGAGCACGCAGATGGCCACCGGGGGGTCTGCGCCGTCGTAATGCCGCGCGACTTCGGCAGCCAGTTCAGCCACCCGTGCGGCCACGACCGCCTCGCCGAGCACTTCCCGCAACACTTCACCCATAACCTGACCCATACCGTAAATTGGTTGAAAGGCAAATCCCGCCCCCGTGCGAAACGGGACTACATCTCCATGAGCATGGCGATTTCGTCGCACTCCGGAAACTTGGGACAGTTGATGCAGTCCGCCCAGACCTTCTGGGGCAGCTTTTCCTTTTCCACCTCGACAAACCCCAGGTGTTCGAAAAAGCCCTTCTGATAGGTCAGGGTGAAGACCCGGTACAGTCCCAGGGTCACGGCCTCGCTGAGGCAGGCCTCCACCAGCTTCCCCCCCCAGCCTTTTTTGCGCAGAGGCTCGTCCACGGCCAGGGAGCGGATCTCGGCCAAGTCCTCCCAGGCGATGGTCAGGGCGCAGCAGCCATGCACCCCCCGCCCGGAACGTTCGGCCAGGACGTAGAAATCGCGCAGATGGCTGTACAACTGGCTGAAGGACCGGGGCAAAAGAAATTCCTTTTTGGCGCAGTCCATGAGCAGGGCGTGAATCTGCCGCACATCCTGGATCTGGGCCTTGCGCAGATACAATTCATCCATGTCGGTCACACGCCGCCCCCGGGCAGGGACAAAAGCTCCCGCAGCTCGTCGCCGGACATGTAGCCCTCGCTGGTGTGGATCATCTCCCCTTCGCGGTTGAACACCACCATCTTGGGGATGGAGCTCACGGCGAACAGCCCGGCCACGTCCGCGCCGCCGACGAAGACCGGATAATTGAAGGGCATCTGTTTGACGAATCGGAAAAAATCACCAGAATTCTGGTCCACGGAGATACCTAGAAGCGTGAGGTCGCCCTCGGGGATGTCCCGGCGCAGGGTGATCAGCTCCGGAATCTCCTGCTGGCAGGGACGGCACCAGGAGGCCCAGAAATTGATGACCACGAACTTCCCCCGGGACTGGCTGATGCGATCCACCAGTTGTCCGGCGGTGATGGCCATATCGTCCCTGGCCAGGGCCGGAGTCGGCCCCAGGCAGGCCAGGGCCAGAAAAAACGCAACGGCGGCGCAGGTGATGATGCGCATGGAAACACCTCCGGGAAAACGGCGCGAAAAGGGCGCGCCTGGACAAAAAGCCTAGCAGTTTTCCAAAGATTGGCAACCGCGCGCCGAATCCACCAGCCGGGCGGCCTCGCGCACCGCGCCCACGGCGTCCAGGGAATAGCCGTCCGCGCCGATGGAGGCGGCAAAGGCCTCGGTGACCACGGCCCCGCCGACCATGATCCTGGCCCGGCAGCCCTTCTCGTCGCGCAGGCGCACGGTGTCGGACATGCGCACCATGGTGGTGGTCATCAGCGCCGACAGCCCGATGACGTCGGCGTTGCGGGAGATGGCCTCGTCCACGATGCGCTCGGCGGCCACGTCCTTGCCCAGGTCCACCACATCATAGCCGTTGTTGGCCAGCATCAGGCACACGATGTTCTTGCCGATGTCGTGGATGTCGCCTTCCACCGTGGCCATGACGATCCGTCCGGCGGTCATGCCGTCCCCGGCATCGGCCAGAAGGGGCTTCAAACGCTCGAAGCCCAGGCGCATGGTCTCGGCCGACAGCAGAAGCTGGGGCAGAAAATATTCCTTGCGCTCGTATTTCTCGCCCACCTCCAGAATGCCCGGGATGAGTTCGCCGTTTAAAATCTCCGAGGCCGCGCGACCTGCGGACAGGGCCGCCTCGATCATGCCCGGCAGGGCCGCCTTGTCGCCTTTGATCACGGCCTGTTTCAGGGTCGCGGCCGGGCCTTCCGAGGCTGCCCGGCCTCCGGTTCCGCCCTCTCCGGCGGGACCGGAGGCCACGCCGCCCGAGGGCTTCCACCCGGCGTACCCTGCGATGAACCGCCCGGCCTGGGGATCGCGGGCCAGGAGCACCTCGGCGGCGAAGGCCGTCTCCCGCAGCCGTGCGGAATTGGGGTTGGCGATGACCGCCGCCAGCCCGCTTGCCATGCACATGGCCAAAAAGGTGGAATTGACCAGCTCCCGGGCTGGCAGGCCAAAGGAGATGTTGGACAGGCCAAGGCAGGTGGGCAGACCCCAGGCCTCGCGGCAATGCCGGATGGTTTCGAAGCAGGCCAGGGCCGCCTCGGACTTGGAGGACACGGTCAGGGCCAGGGCGTCCACCATGATCAGATGCTTGGGGATGCCCATGCCAAGCGCCTTGTCCACCAGCCGCTCCACGATGGCCAGCCGCTCGGCGGCCGTGACCGGGAGCTTGCGGCCCTCAAGGGGCAAAAGGATAAACGGCGCGCCCATCTGCCTGCACAAAGGCCCCAGGGCCTCCATGCGGCCGGGTTCGCCGCTTATGGAATTGACCAGGGGCGACCCCGGATAGGTCCACAGCCCGGCGGAAAGGGCCGCGATGTCGTTGGAGTCCAGGCACAGGGGGGCGTTCGTGCGGCCGATGAGGTCGAGAACCAGCCGGGGCAGCGCCTCGGCCTCGACCACCATGGGCGCGCCCACGTTGACGTCCAGGATGTGGCCGCGCCGCACTCGGTCTGCTCGGCGGCCAGGCGTCCTGCCTCGGCCAGCTCCCCGTTTTGCAGCTCGGCCGTGAGCACGGGCTTGCCCGTGGGGTTGATGCGCTCGCCGATGACCGCCAGGGGATGCCCGCCGCCCACGGCCACGGTGCGCGCCCGGGAGGTGACGGCCATGGACGCCGCATCGGCCTCGGGGCGCTGCCAGGGGCGTCCGGCCACGGCCCGCGCCAGGGCCGCGATGTGGGCCGGGGTGGTGCCGCAGCAGCCGCACAAGACCTTGGCGCCGAGGTCCACGAACTTCGCGGTCTCGGCGGCGAACTCCTCGGGGCCCATGGGAAACACGGTGCGGCCGTCCTCCAGGCGGGGCAGCCCGGCGTTGGGCTTGACCAGAAAGGGCATGGAGGCCCGGGGCAGCCACTGGCGCACCACATCCATCATGCCCGCCGGGCCCAGGCCGCAGTTGACGCCGATAAGCTCCACGCCCAGATTGCGCATGGTGTCGGCGAAAACCAGGGGAGGCGTGCCGGTCAGGGAGGCGACGCCCTCGAAGGTCATGGACACGGCCACGGGCAGGTCGCAGACCTCGTGACAGGCCAGGACCATGGCCTTGGCCTCGGCCAGGTCGAAATGGGTCTCGGCGATAAGCAGGTCCGCCCCGCCCTGGACCAGGCCGCGCACCTGTTCGGCAAAGGCGTCCACCAGATCGCGCAGGGTCAGCTTGCCCATGGGCTGGACGAATTTTCCCGTGGGGCCGATGCTTCCGGCCACCAACACATGATCCCCGGCGGCCTCCCGGGCGATCTCGGCCATGCGGCGGTTCAGCGCCGTCACGTCCGTTCCCGGCGGCAGCTTGAAACGGGAGCCTCCGAAGGTGTTGCTGGTGACGGCGTGGGCCCCGGCCCGGATGTAGTCCTGGTGCGAGTTCTTGACGGCCTCGGGGTTGTCCAGACCGAAAAGTTCCGGTGACTGGCCCGGGGGGAGCCCGCGTTGTTGCAGGAGGGTTCCCGTGGCCCCATCGAAAATGAGGATGTCTCCGGACGCAAGCGCCCGTCTGGCTCTGTTCATGGGATATCCTTGGGCTTGCCGTCCGGGAACGCCCACCGGCCGGGAATTTACGCGCATCCGACCAGCGTCGGAGGCGAAACGCGCTTTCGTCTACTGAAAAACATTGAAAAGAACAAACAAAAACTCTATGCTCGTCAAGTGGCCAAGCCGCCTCTACCCAAAGTCCCTGTCCCCCCGGCGCCCCCACGGACCAACGGTTTGCTCGTATCCCGCGAGACGCCCTTTTTTTCGCCAAAAATGAAGACAACACACGAAGATATTGACGCCGCCGCCCAGTCCGAACCGTCCATCCCCGTTGAACGCGAGGAAGCGGAGGAACTGTTGCTGGAGGCAGGCGATCCCGACGAACCAGACGAGATTTCAAGCGATCTGGAGGAGGAGTCGGCCCACCTGCCCGCGCCCCTGGATTTCAAGCGCACGGGCATGGCCACCCGCGACCCCCTCCAGCTCTATCTGCGCGAGATCAGCAAATTTCCCATGCTGGCCCAGGACGAGGAATTCGACCTGGCCCGCAAGGTCCGGGACCAGGGCGATCAGGATGCCGCCTTCCGGCTGGTGTCCTCGCATCTGCGCCTCGTGGTCAAGATCGCCATGGATTTTCAGCGCCGCTGGATGCAAAACGTCCTGGACCTTATCCAGGAAGGCAACGTGGGGCTGATGCGCGCGGTCAAGAAATACGACCCGGAAAAGGGCATCAAGTTCTCCTACTACGCCGCCTACTGGATCAAGGCCTACATCCTCAAGTACATCATGGACAACTGGCGGCTGGTCAAGATCGGGACCACCCAGGCCCAGCGCAAGCTGTTCTACAATCTGAACAAGGAACGCCAGCGCCTTCAGACCATGGGGTTTACTCCCAGCACCGCGAAACTCTCGGAAAGCCTAAACGTCAGCGAGTCGGATATTCTGGAGATGGAACAGCGCCTAAGCGGCAACGACATGTCCCTGGACGTGTCCATCGGGGAGGACTCCTCGGCCTCGCGCATCGATTTCCTGCCCGCCCTGACCCCCGGCATCGAAGAAATGCTGGCCGACGACGAGATCTCGCGCCAACTGGAAAAACATATTGCGACCATCCGGCCCAGGCTGTCCGACAAGGAGCGCGATCTGCTGGAAAACCGCATCCTGTCGGATTCACCCTTGACGCTGCGGGAAATCGGGGCCAAATACGGCATCACCCGGGAACGGGTGCGCCAGATCGAGTCCAGGCTGCTCGAGAAGCTCAAAGAGCATCTCACAAATAAGATTGAGGATTTTTCCGCAGACTGGATCAAAAAGCACGATTAGCGTTTTTGTGTGCATGGCGCACGTTTCGCCGCGCAAGCGGTCTTTGGGGGCTGGCCGCAAGCCTCCGGCACCACAAACCCGACACGGCCATGCCGGAAGACCCCCGGACCTTCTCCATGCGATATCGCTTCCATTTCCTGTTCGTTCTGGCGCTTTTGCCGTGCCTGATAAGCAACTCCTGCTCGCCCAAAACGCCAGGTCTGCCGGGGATATCGGCCAAGGAGCTGTCACAGCGCGCCGCTGCGGACTATTATTTTCTGATCTTCCAGGATCTCCTGCGGGCCGGGGACAAGGACCAGGCCGTCACCGTGCTGGCCTCCCTGGCGAAACTATCGCCCACGCCCCAGATTCTTCTGGATCTTGCCAACCTGCAATGGGGCATCAACCAGCGCGATGCAGCCATCGTGGTTCTTGAGGAGGCGGCGCGGCGATTCCCCGAGGAGAAGCAGATCGCCTTCTATCTGGCCAGCGCCTACCAGATGCAGCACCGGCGGGAGGAGGCCGTGGCCGTCATCAGCGTCTACCTGTCCACGCATCCGGACGATCTGGCCGCCCACCAGGAAATGGCCTCCCTGCTCATCGATTCCGGACAGTTCCGGGAGGCCCTGGCCTCTTTGGAGAAAATCGAGGCCCTGGACCCGTCCCCCGCTGTTTTTTATTACAAGGCCAAGGCCCATATCGGCCTGGGCGACCGCGCCTCGGCCATGTCCGCCCTGCGCCAGGTGCTGGCCGCCGACCGATCCATGGTGGCCGCCTGGGCCGAACTGGGATTTCTCCAGGAACAGGAAAAGGATTACCGGGGGGCGCTTGCGAGCTACGCCGCCATCCTGGAGCTTGGCGAGGAAGGGGCCGAGGTCTGGTCGCGGCTGGTCAAGCTCAACCTCAAGCTGAAAAATCCCGGCAAGGCCATGGCCCTCATGGACAAGGCCCCAAAAGACAGCACGTTTGTGCTTGAGGTGCTGTCGTCGTTTATTGCCGAGGGCTATGCCTCCGAGGCCGGAAAGCTGCTAGACCGTCTGGAGAAAAACGGCTCGCCGCCGCCGGACATCCTGTTTTACCGGGCCGTGGCGGCCTACGAGGGTGAGAAAAAACCGGACAAGGCCATCGGCTATTTGAAACGCGTGCCCGAATCCCACCCGCATTACGACAAAAGCCTGAGCTTTCGCATCCAACTCCTGCTGGAAACGGATCGGGCCGCCGAGGCCCTGGAACTGGCCAGGCAGGCCATGGCCCAATTCCAGGACAAGAAGGAATTCCGCCTGCTCCTGTCCACCGCCCTGGAACGGTCGGGAAACCCCTCCGAGGCGACGTCGATCCTGACCGAGGCCAGCGAGAAATGGGCCGACGACACCGAGATCCTCTACCGACTGGGGGTCGTCCTGGAGCGGCAAAAACGCACCGCCGAAAGCGTCCAGGTCATGGAGCAGATCATCACCCTGGACGGGGAGCACGCCGACGCCCTCAACTTCGTGGGCTACACCCTGGCCGAGGAAAACCGCGATCTGCCCCGGGCCCTGCAATTGATCGAAAAGGCCGTGGCCATCGAGCCGGACAACCCCTTTTTCCTGGATTCCCTGGCCTGGGTCCACCACCGCATGGGCCAAAACGACAAGGCCTGGGAGGTCATCCGGCAGGCCGTGGCCCAACCCGCAGGCGATCCGGTGATCTGGGAGCATTACGGCGACATCGCCGCAGCCCTCGGGAAAAAGGCCGAGGCCGCCGATGGCTACAAAAAGGCCCTGTCCGGCAACCCCGGCAACGCGGACGCCATCCGCCGCAAAAAGGACGCCCTATGACCTGCGCCTCCCGAGCCCTGGTTCTCTTTGCCGCACTGCTCCTGCTAGCCGGATGCGCCGCCAAGACCGCCGCCCCTCCGGGCGAAGACCTGGCCCGCACCACCTGGGAGGCCTTTCGCGCCCGGGAGCAGAAAAAGCATGCCGAGTGGAAGGCTTTTCGCGTGGACGCGGGCCTAAGCTTCGCCTCCCAACGCAAAAGCGGCCGGCTGAATCTGGCCTTTTACGGCAACACCGACCTCCCCCTGCGCCTGGATCTGACCTTGCCCATGGGCGGCCCCTACGCCTTCTGGGTCGAGGACGCCCAGGGCTTTACGGCCTACTATCCCGGCAACCAGACGGCCTTCACCCACCGCAACACCCGGGAGGGCCTGTCGCGCATGGGGCTTCCCCTGCCCTTCGCCCTGCGGGAACTGGCCGCCGTGGCCATCGGCCGGTTCGACGCCTTTGTTCCGGAAAAATACGCCTCGGTGAAAAAACGGCCCGAGGGCTACGAATACGCCTTCCCCGCCAGCGCCCGATTGGGCGCCCTGACCCTTGACTTCGAGGGCAAACCGATTCATCTCACCGGGCGGGGAATCGAGCCCTGGAAGGTGGCCTTCGAGGACTACCAGGCCGATGCCGCAGGGACAGCCTCCGATGAGGCCCGCCGCGTGGTCCTGACCACCCCCGGCGGGGCCCAGGTGACGCTTCGCATCAAAAAAATCGAAGGCCGCCAGACCCCCTGGCCGGACAGCGCCCTGGCCCTTCCGATGCCGCCCGGAACCGCCGTGCGTTCCCTGGAGGCGCAGGGCGACATCGTCCTCCCGGACCTCTAAGGCCCGGACGGAACCAGACCTTCGGGCGAAGCGCCGCGCGCGCCCGGCCATCACGGGTAACGCCCGCCACAAGTGGAGATTCGCCATGCCGCAGACCGTCGTCATCGGCTCCGACCATGCCGGAGTCCTGCTCAAAAAACTCCTGGCCGACCACCTGGCCGCCGCAGGCCACACCGTTGTCGATGTCGGCCCGGCCGACGCCAAAAGCGTGGACTATCCCCTCTACGCGGCCTCGGTCTGCGACGCCGTGTTGGCCCAAAACGCCCTGGGCATCCTCATCTGCGGCACGGGCCTGGGCATGTCCATGACCGCCAACCGACGTCCCGGCATCCGGGCCGCCCTGTGCGGCAACGAGTTCATGGCCCGCATGGCCAGGCTGCACAACGACGCCAACGTCCTGTGCCTGGGCGAACGGGTCACGGGACAAGGTCTGGCCCTGTCCATCACCGACGCCTTTCTGGCCGCATCCTTCGAGGGCGGCCGCCACCAGCGTCGCCTGGATCTGATGGAAACCTGTCACGGCGGGCCCGCTTCCCGATGACGGACATCCGCCTCTTCCGCCAGACGCCTTTCAAAACGGCTTTTCCCCAAAAGCCGTTTTTTGCGTCGCATACGCCCTGCTTCCCTTCTCCCAACCCGTAGCGCAAGGACCACCATCATGCCTTCCTCCACCGACCTCGACCTCCAGGCGGTCAATGTCATCAAGGGCCTGATCATGGACGCCGTTGGCAAGGCCAATTCCGGCCATCCCGGCGGGGCCATGTCCTCGGCCGATCTCGGCTACATCCTGTTCTCGGAATTTCTCGACGTCGACCCGGACGACACCACCTGGTTCAACCGGGACCGCTTCGTGCTCTCGGCCGGGCACGAGTCCATGCTGCTCTATGCCCTGCTTCTTTTCCAGGGCATCCTGACCATGGAGGACATCACCCGCTTCCGGCAGTTCGGCAGCAAAACCCCAGGGCATCCCGAAAATTTCCTGACCCCGGGAGTCGAGGCCACCACCGGCCCCCTGGGACAGGGTTTCGCCATGTCCGTGGGCATGGCCGTGGCCGAGTCCATGCTGCGGGCCAGGCTCGGGGCGGACATCTCCGACCACTACACCTATGTCCTGGCCTCGGACGGCGACATCCAGACCCCGGTGTGCCTGGGCGCGGCCGCCCTGGCCGGACATTTCGAGTTGTCGCGCCTTATCGTGTGCTACGACAACAACAAGGTGCAGTTGGCCGGTCCCACCAGCCGCTGCGACCGCACGGACCATAAAAAGGTCTTCGAGGGCCTGGGCTGGCGGGTCATCGAGATCGACGGCCACGACCACGGCCAGATCCGCGCCGCCCTGACCCAGGCCAAGACCGACGCCGGCATGCCCACCCTGATCATCGGCCACACCACCATCGCCAAGGGCTCCTGCTCCATGGAGAACAACTGCGACTCCCACGGCTCGCCCTTCTCGCCGGAGGAAATCGCCAAATCCAAGGCCTGCCTGGGCCTGCCCGCCGACAAACCCTTTTATCTGCCAGCCGATGTCGTGGAACGGTTCCGGGCCCGGCACGGCAGCGTGCGCGCCAAGCGCCTGGACTGGCAGAAGGCCCTGCAAAAGCGCCTGGACACGGACGCCGCCTTCGAGGATCTGTGGCGGCAGGCGAGGCGCACCCCGGCCAACCGGACCTTTACCTGGCCCGAGTTCGAGCCGGGCGAGGCGCACCCCGGCCAACCGGACCTTTACCTGGCCCGAGTTCGAGCCGGGCGCATCGGTCGCCACCCGCAAGGCCTGGGGATCGGCCCTTGGCGCGCTCATCGACCAGCTTCCCCTCCTTGTAGGCGGCTCGGCCGACCTGGACCCCTCCAACCAGACGGCCAAATTCCGCGATATGACCGGCATCTTCGCCCCCGGCAACCGGGCCGGACGCAACCTGTGCTTCGGGGTGCGCGAGTTCCCCATGGGCGCGCTTTTAAACGGCATCGCCCTGCACGGCGGCCTGGTTCCCTTCGGGGCCACCTTCCTGGTCTTTTCCGACTACGAGCGAAACGCCCTGCGCATGTCCGCCCTGCAACGCCTGCCCGTGCTGCACGTCTTCACCCACGACTCCTTCTATGTGGGCGAGGACGGCCCCACGCACCAGCCCATCGAGCACACAAGCTCCCTGCGACTGATCCCCAACATGCTGGTCATGCGCCCGGCCGACGCCCGGGAGACATGTCTTTGCGTGCAGACGGCCCTGACGCAGCAAAGCCGCCCCACCTGCCTGCTCCTGACCCGCCAGGGCCTGCCCGTGCTGGATGCGGCCCGCTTCCCGGGACTGGCCGAAGGTGTGGCCAAGGGCGGCTACGTGCTGACCGACGCCCCGGACGGCGCCCCCGACGGCATCCTTCTGGCCGCAGGCTCCGAAGTCTCGTTGGCCCTGGCTGCGGCCGAGCTTCTCCCCGAATATACGCTGCGCGTGGTGAGCATGCCCTGCATGGAGCTTTTCGACGAGCAGCCCAAAGCCTATCGCGACGCGGTTTTGCCGCCCGCCGTGACGAAACGCTTCGCCGTGGAGGCCGGACGGCCGGATCTGTGGTGCAAATATGTCGGCAGCCTGGACAACGTGCATGGCATAAACCACTTCGGCGCCTCGGCCCCGGCCAAGCTTCTGGCCGAAAAATACGGCTTCACCCCGGAACGCCTGGCCGGTCTGGTGCGTCAGGCCTTTGCCGGGAAGGAGTAGCGGCCATGGAAGCCCCTGACAGAAATATCGGCCTGGATCTGGTGCGGGTCACCGAGGCGGCGGCCCTGAGTTGCTCCCGGTGGCTGGGCAAGGGCGACAAGATCGCCGGGGATCAGGCCGCCGTGGACGCCATGCGCCTGTCCTTCAACACCGTGCCCCTGGACGGGATCATCGTCATCGGCGAGGGCGAAAAAGACGAGGCGCCCATGCTCTTTAACGGCGAGAAGGTGGGCATGGGCCTGGGGCAGGCCGTGGACGTGGCCGTGGACCCGGTGGAGGGCACGAACCTTTTGGCCTATGGCCGCCCCAACGCCATCTCCGTGATCGGGGTCGCCCCCCGGGGCAGCATGTTCGATCCGGGGCCAAGCTATTACATGAAAAAGCTGGTGGTCCCGGCCGAGGCCAAGGACGCGGCCGACCTGGACGCCCCGGTCGGAGACAATCTGCGGGCCATCGCCAGGGCGCTTGGCAAGGATGTGGACGATCTGGTGGTGTTTGTCCTGGACAAGCCGCGCCACAAGGAACTGATCACCGAGATCCGCCGCACCGGGGCGCGCATACAGCTCCACACCGACGGCGACGTGGCTCCACACCGACGGCGACGTGGCTGGATCGCTGATGGCCGTGGACCCGACCAACGTGGTGGATGTGATGATGGGCACCGGCGGCACGCCCGAAGGGGTGCTCTCAGCCTGCGCCATCCGGGCCGTTGGGGGGCGCATGCTGGCGAGACTCGACCCGCAAAAGGACGACGAGAAAAAGGCCCTGATCAAGGCCGGGACGGATACGAAATCCATCCTGACCGAAGAAACCCTGGTCCATAGCGACGACACCTATTTCGCGGCCACGGGCATCTCCGGCGGCACGTTTCTGCGCGGCGTGCGGTTCACGGGTCGCGGCGCGGTGACGCATTCGCTGGTTCTTCGCGGCAAGACCGGCACCATGCGGCGCATCGA
>Ga0209467_1000655_pt1 | contig 41233 bp, 40 predicted proteins | sample Higcelwee11metaG_FD_187175 | JGI IMG/M metagenome (GOLD analysis project Ga0209467, IMG submission 187175) | Freshwater pond sediment microbial communities from the University of Edinburgh, under environmental carbon perturbations - High... | ecosystem: Environmental > Aquatic > Freshwater >... | reverse complement strand
GCGGTCGCCTCCCCAGGTAGGGGTGGCGTTGTCGTCCATCTTTTCGCCGGCCAGAAGCGCCTTGAACGGGTTGGCCGTGGTTTCGAAGGCGATGATCTTGGCGATGGCGGTCTGGGCCTCCGCCGCCGTGTCGGCCGGGATGCGGCCCACGGCCACCTCGGCCAGCCAGTCGATGTCCCCGCCGTCCACGCCGTCCGTGGATTCGCCGAAGACGTTGTTGGCGTTGCCGTCCCAGGTGCCGTCCAGGCAGGCATAGTAGGAATCCGCCGGGATGTAGCTTTCGGTCTCGCCGTTCATCGTGACGGCGCAGCCCCGGGTGGGCACGGGCTGATTCGCCTGCACCCCGTCCGCGTCGCCGCCCAGGACCACGAACCGGGCGCCGTGGTTGGTATAGCTATCCTTGATGTAGTTGCGGATCTTCTCCGCCAGGTCGCGGCCGGTCTGGGAGGCGGCGATGGCCTCCACAGTGACGCTGGCCGTGGTGAACCCGCCCCCGGCGCTTGAGGCCCGGTGGGTCAGAAGCGGGGTGAACGCCGATTGCAGGGCGGCGGTGGTGATGAGCAGATATTGCCGGTCCAGGGTCGCGGCCCGGGTCGCGGTCTTGGCCGCATCCTCCAGGAAGAGCTCACCATTGTCGATGAAACCGAGGACCGCCTGCTCGTCCTGGCTCTCGCCGCGCGGCCGCAGTCGGCCCGCATCAGCGGTTTTGGCCGGGCTGGTCTGCACCGTGACCGTGATCGTTCCGACGAACTCCACCCGGCCCGAGGCCGGGGCGTAGCGCACCGGAAAAATATCCGTAAGCACCAGGCGATAGCCCAGCATGGTCTGGTCCGACACCCTCCGCCATGTCTCGGCCGGATAGGGCGTATCGCTGCCGTAGACGGCCTGATCTGCCGCCTCCGGCGGCGCAGGGGAGGTGTCGCTCATGGGCCGGGGGGTCGTCCCATGGGCCAGGACGTAGCTCCCGGGCAGGCTTTGCCAGGGCCCGAAGGCCACCTCCACCTGATCTACGGCCTCTCCGGCCGGAACGTACAGGCGCGAGGTCAGCATGGGCAGGATGGGCGCCCCCACCACGCTGCTATTTTGCATCGCCCCTTCGATCTCAATCACGACCGAGCCGTCGGGCAGGGCACGCACCTGGGGGCTGCCGATATGGTAGGTGTGGGAATAGGTCGCGGCCAAGGCCGGGCAGACGCCATAGGACAGGACCGCGAAGAAAAAAACAAAAGCCCAGGGACGAATTCGTACCTGGGCTTCATGAACCGCTACGCCCGACATGTAGAGTCTCCAAGAGAGAGGATTATCTTTTCGGCGAGGAACCGCCCCCGCACCGTGAATACTACACGGGGACGACGGAACAGTCTAGTTGGTGGTGGGCACCCACAGCTTGAACGGCGAGGACGTGGAGTCGACGCGCTTGATCAGGCGCAGGGCGTAGCGTGCGGCCTCGGGGGGGTAGAGGATGCCCAGGGTGCCGATGTCGCCCTCCACGGGGCGATGGAAGCGAATGCCCCGGCACTCCTCGTCGCCGGCCTTGTCCTCGGCGTCGTAGAAGGTCACGCAGACCTTGAAAAACGGTTCGGCCTGCTCATCACCGAACAGGTTGTCCATGGTGGAGGGGGGCTTGCGCACGATCCGGGCGGTGATGGTCAATTCCTTGCGCGGAACCTTTTGCAGTTCCAGGCGGCCGCCCACCTCGATATATTTCTCCTCGGTTTTTTCCGTCTCCTTGACGTTCGTGACCTGGATGAACTCGTTGTGCAGCTCCTTGTAGAGCTTCAGGTCGTCGGCAAAAGCCGGGCCGACGGCGACACAGGCCAGCAGCATCGCGGCGGCCAGGACCGAAAAGAACCGGGGTGCGGTCTTCATGCTCACGCCTTGCCTTTGCGCCCCGGCTCCGACGCCAGGGGAAAAATGGCCAGTTTGAGAAAGTCGGCCTCGGTGATGATGCCCTCCGGCCTGCCGTCCACGACCACGGGCAGACACCCGAATTTGTTGTAGATCATGATTTCCGCAGCCCGGCGCAGGGATTCCTGCGGCCCCACCGTGGTCACGTCCGTGCGCATGATTTCCTTGATCGGCGAACTGTCGTCCTTGCGATGGGCCGCCGCCAGAAGATCGCGTTGGCTGAGCAGGCCGATGAGGCGGCCGTCGGCGTCCACAATGGGGATGTGCCGGATGAACATGTCCTGCATAAGGCGGCTGGCCGTGTCCAGGCTGTCGTTTTCCCGGAGGGACAGGGGACGGACGGTCATGATGTCGGTGACGCGCATGGAGTGCTCCCGGGCCGCAGTTTGTGCGACATCGGCCGGGAAGCCGACCGGGTGAACGCATGCGGCGTGTCGTTGACGATTTGATTTTTTCCCCGAATATGCCATGCAAGTCAAGGCGACGCGTTTTCTGCGATCCGCGCGGCCGCCCGGAGGCGGCGGGAAGTGTTCGCTGCCGCGTTGAACCCACCATGGAGCCGCCATGAGCCTGCGCTGGAAACTGTTTCTGTTTCTTTTGGCCTTCAGCCTGCTTCCCATGATGGTGGTTTCCTCCGTGCATCGCCTGGGAACCCGCAATCTCGGGAGAAACATCGGCGAGCAGATCAGCGCCGACATCTCGGAGCTCGTGGCCCGGGAACTCACCCAGACGGCCAAAGACTCCGCCGTGGTGATGGCCCGTGGCAAGACCGCTCTGGAATTCGCCACGGACGTCATGGCCCGGGAGGTCGGCCACGTGTTGGCTGCCGGGGGTGCGGCCCCGGCCGGTGAGGCCCTTGCGGCCGCCTCCGATTTCGACCGGGCCGGGGCCGCACCGGCCGACCTGGCGCCGCAGCCGGGATACGGCCGGGAGACCCCGGGCGGGCGCATGCCCCTTTTGGCGAGCCGGTCCACGGCGTCTTGGACCGCGCCGCCGGGGACGCCGGAGACGGCCGTGCGGGAAGGACAGGCCATTTTGGGGCGCGTGGCCCCGATCTTTCGGGAGGTGGCCGGGGAGTTGTCGGACGTACTTTCCTTTGTGGGCGTGGCGCTTGAGGCCGGGCCGTGCGCGGTCTATCCGGGACACGGCGGATTCCCGGCAGACTACGACGCCCGGCGGATGGACTGGTATCTGGCGGCCAGACAGGCCTTCGCCGCCGGACGTTCCCGCAGCATCTGGAAGGGGCCCGCCCCGGATCCGGTCACGGGCCGGATGGTCTTCACCGTCTCCCGGCCCATCGCCGGGCCGGACGGGGCCTTCGCCGGGGCGGCGTTCATCGAGGTGCGGCTGCCCCTGGCGCTTCAGGAGGGCGCGATCTCCACCCAGTGGTCGGCGGCCCTGCGCTCCTATCTGGTGTCGATGACGCACAATCCGGACACGGGGAGAAAGGCCCTGCGGATATGGGCCGGTCCCGAGGCCGACGGGACGCTTTCCCAGGCCATTGCGGCCTCCGGCGACCGGCTCGCGGCCGGTCCCTGGCTTTTGTCCGAGGATGGCCCGCGCTATGCGGCGTTCATGGACCTCGTGGCCGCACAACCGGCCGGGGCCACGGTGATGACCTTTCAGGGGCAGGAATGCTTCTGGGCCTATGCCTCGCCCATGGCCGGGATGCAGTTCGCGCTGGTTCTGCCCTCGTCGGTCGTGGCCCCCTATGCCGACGAGGCCCGGCAGGAGGTGGGCGAGGCCTCGGCCGTGGCCCTGGCCACGGCGGGCGCGGCCTCCGTGGCGGTGCTTTTGGCGGCGGCCCTGGGGGCGTTTTGGGGTTCGAAGAGCGTGACCACCCCCCTGGCCAAGGTGATGCAGGCCTGGCAGCGGGTGGCTGGCGGGGATTTTTCCGTGCGTCTGGATTTCAAGACCCGGGACGAGCGGGCCGCTGTGGCCCGGGCCTTCAACGAGACCATGCCCAAACTGGCCGACCACCTGCGGCTGCGCGAGTCCCTGGAACTGGCCAAGGAGGTGCAGGGGAACCTCTTGCCCAAGGCCCCTCCCTGCCTGCCGGGACTGGATGTGGCGGGGGTCAACCTGTCGTGCGACGAGACCGGCGGCGACTATTTCGACTACTTCCCTATCCGTCGCGGGGGGGTGACGGAACTGGCCGTGGTGATCGGCGACGTGACCGGGCATGGGGTGCCCTCGGCCCTGCTCATGGCCACAGGCCGGGCCCTGCTCCTGGCTGCCGGACAGGAGCTGGCCGACGCCGACGAGACCCCGCCGCCCTGGCGGCGGCTCACCGTGGCCAACCGGCTCTTGGCTGAGGATGTGGGCGATTCGGGCCGGTTCATGACCCTTTTTTGGGCCGAGATCCATCCGGAGACGGGGCGGGTCTGCTGGGTCCGGGCCGGGCACGACCCGGCCTATGTGCTTGAGTCCGGCGACCGGCCGCCCGTGGAGTTGCACGGGGACGGGCTGCCCCTGGGGATCGTGCCCGATTTCGTCTACCAGGAGCAGGAGGCCGTGCTCGCCCCGGGGCAGATCCTGCTCATGGGCACCGACGGCATCTGGGAGGCTCGGGACGCCTCGGACGGCATGTACGGCAAGGATCGCTTCCTGGAGGTGGCCAGGCGACACGCCGCAGAACCGGCGGCCGCGATCCGCGATGCGGTCCTGGCCGATCTGGCGGCCTTCAAGGGCGGGCTGCCCCTGGAGGACGATGTGACCCTGGTGGTGGTGTCGCGACCCAGGCCCGCATGAGCCCTCCGGGGCGCAGCCCGGCGAGGACGCATTCCCTGCGCTTCAGGATGCGGCGCAGGTATTTTTCGGTCAGCTTTCGTCTCGTATGTCGGAAAGGTCGCCGCTGTACATGCGGGCGGGCTTTGCATCATCCTTGGGATGCAGCAACACCACGAGCCGTCCGGGACGTTTTCCGATCTTTTGGGCATGTCGGATGTCGCTGACCGCGATGTCGATGCGTTTGCTGAAGCGCGGCGACATGGTGTCCTCGATGATGAATACGCCGAGATCCTCGATATAGACCTTTTTTCCATATTCCCAGCCCGACCTGAGCAGATCCCTGGAAACGGCCACGATGCCCGGTCTGATCCTGGTGCCGATGGCTGTGCCCACGGGTTTTCCGGCCCCCATGTTCTCCCGGGGGTTGTCGGTATAGGCGGTGATCGTGGCCCGGACGGACTGGCCGAGGTGGTAGGTGTCTTTGAGGCCATGGATGTCTGCAAAGGCAATGGACGTGAAACAAAATACTATGGAAGCAACAATACAAATCAATACTTTCATTCTGGAATACTCCTTCTCTATGATTTGCGCATAAGAACCTTCCTTGTGGGGAAGGTGTGGTGGAAACACATGAGCGCAGGGCGAGAAACAAGGGTGTAAAACGAGGAATTTACGGCTGTGTGGGGATGTCCTTTGGGTGCTCTATCGGCATGACGAGGCAATGCGGGGTGTTTTTTTGTCCACGTCAGGGAGCGGCTAGGTACTCAAGGAATGGGGGCTTGTCAACCCGATTTCGTGGCCGATTTCGTGGGCGCAGGGGCGGGGGACGAAAAAAACGGCGGCGACCCTCCGGGCCGCCGCCGTGTAATAAACGTCGGGCGAGACAACACGCGCGGGAATCAGCCCTCGCCGTGGCCCTTGAGGTATTCGGCGAGCTGTCCGGGGAAGTCGGGATGGTTGATCCGGTTGTGGATGAGCTGATCCTCGATGCCCAGGCTCTTTTTCAAGGCCTCCACATCGGTCTTGAGCAGCTTGCGCACCCCGATGAGGGTCGAAATGGGTCTGGCGAGCTGGGCGCGGGCAAAGCGCAGGGTCTCTTCCTCGATCTTGTCCCGGGGAACCACCCGGTCCACGATGCCCAGGTCCAGGGCCTCCTCGGCGGAGAAGCGGTTCCACATGAGCACCTGGGAGGCCACCCGGTAGCCCACGAGCCGGGACAGGAAATAGGCCCCGCCGCCCTTGGTCACCAGGCCCAATTCCGCGGCGGCGTTTTCGAACACCGCGTCGTCGGAGACGATGCGGTAGTCGCAGGCCAGGCCCATGTTCAGGTGCAGGGAGGAGATGCGGCCGCATTCGGCCCGGATGGTGATTTTTTCGAACCCCGTCAGGGCCACGGTGTAGGTGTTGACCAAGTTGAAGAGGCGTTCCAGGAAGTAGTGTTCGCGCGGGGACTCCATGACCTGGCGGTAGAACTGGATGGTTTCCAGGCCGCCCGGCTTGTTCGGCGACCCGAAAAACACCACGGCCCGGATGCGCGGTTCGCGGGCCACGTCCTCCATGTAGTCGAAAAAGGCGTCGGTGACGGAGAGGTCGGTGGTGTGGCGGATGATGGCGTCCTTGTCGCGCAGGACCAGGACGTCGTCCTCAAGGCTGGCGGAAAAAAAGGCGTTGTCGGTGTCAAATCGGGAAGCGGCCACGGCATGCCCCCTTCGTGCGATGGTTAACGAACGTTTCCGCCACGTTGCCACCGGGGGCCGGGGGCGTCAATGCCCCAGGCGGCCCCCTGCCGATCCGGTCGGCCGCTTCAGGCCCTCCTGCCCGTTCTTTTGAGTCCGGGCGTTTATTTCTTCCGTTTCCAGACGCCCACGGCGGCCACGGTGTCTGTTGCGGTGACATGCCGGTAAATCATCTCGATGGTGTCCGGGTCGATGAGCGTGGCGTCGAAATAGCCGTCCGTGTCGGCGAAATAGATATGTTTGCCGTCATGGCCGATGACCGCGATAAACGCCTCCGTGTTTCGGGGAGAGGTGAATTCGCCGAAGAGCACGGGGCCGTTTTGCTCCTTGATGGTCAGTTCCCCGTGCAGGGTGGTCTGCTTTTTCTCCCAATGGGTGGTCTTGCCCACGGTTTCCCCCTTGACCATCACCCCGCCCTCGGAGGTCGTGGTCCAGACCCCGGCCAGATTCGGCATGTTCTCCGCCGTAAGTCCCGTGGCTGCCAAAAAGAGCAGGCACAGCATTGATGCGCATGAAATAAATCCCTTCATACTCGCCTCCTTATCAGGTTGCGGTGTGTCCCGGCGCAGACTGCGCCGCGTCCCTCCCTCGCCGACCGGACGCCCGCACGAGAGGCATGGCCCCGGGCGTGGGAAAATCCTTATGCCACGCACCATGACGGTCTTTTGGGGCCGTGGCAAGAACGGATGGCGCCGTGGCCGTTTCCGGCGTCGGGGGGCGAACGGGTCCGGCGCGGTAAAGGACGGACGCGAGGCCCCGCATTGGGCCGGGATTGCCCGGAGACGGACGCTTTTCAAATTCGTCCGGCGCTGGTATGCCTGGGTTGGCCGGATTGCGACGGCGTGCGTCCTCCCGGCGCCAAGGGAGTTTTTTCATGAATATCCTCATCGCCAATTTGTTGTCGGGCGCGGCCAAGGCCAAGGGCACGGCGGTGGTCATCGACGTGTTTCGGGCCGCTTCCACGGCCTGTTACGCCGTGGCCGCAGGGGCGGCGCGCATCATCCCCGTCGAGACTGTGGAGCGGGCCCTGGAGCTGAAGGCCGCCCATCCCGAATTCGTCGTCATGGGCGAGCGCGGGTGCCTGAAACCCGACGGTTTCGATTTCGGCAATTCACCAACCGAAATAAAAGACGCCGATCTGTCCGGCAAGACCGTGGTCCACGCCACCAGCGCCGGAACCCGGGGCATCCTGGCGGCCATGGACTCGGCGGATGACGTGCTGTTTATGTCCTTCGTCAATCTTTCCGTCACCGGTTCCTATCTGGTGGCCAGGATGCCCGAAGTGGTCACCCTGGCGGCCATGGGCCGGGCCGGGGAGACTCCGGCCCCGGAAGACAAGCTGTGCGCCATGTACCTCAAAAACGAACTGGAGGGCGTGCCCAACGTCATGGACGCCATCCGCAGCTTTGTGCGCAACACCCCGAGCGCCGAAATCTTTTTCGGCGCGTCGGCCATCGTGCCTGAAACCGATTTCGATCTCTGCCTGGACCTGGACGCCTTCGACTTCGTGTTGCGGGCTGACCGCTCCCCGGAAGGATTCGTGGAGCTTCTGCCCCTGGGGCCCGGCCGGGGGCGGCTGACGCCGGATGCGACGTCCGGGGATGTCCGCGCCGTATGAGGGCAAAGCGGCGAGGACTGGGCTCGGGAGACGCCGTGGCTAAGGATGTGGGGTCTGTGGTGGACGGGGAGGCGAAAAACCTCTTTTTCGCCGTTCACCCGCTTTTGATCTTCCCGGAAACCCTGGGGACGTTCAAGGTCTACATCAAACAGGCCGGGCGGTTCGTGCTGTACGCCGGCCAGGGCGAACTGTTCACCCCCCGCCACCGCAAGAAACTCCACGACAGCGGCGTCTCCGAGGTCTACATCCTGGCTCAGGAGCGCCAGAATTATCAGGACTACGTGGAGCGGCATCTGCCCCGGATCCTGGCCGACGAGGAGGTGCCGGTGCGGGAGCGGTCCCGGGTGCTGCATTCGGCGGCCACGGGCATCGTTCAGGATGTCTTCGACAACAAGCTGCCCACGGGCATGACCAAGCGGGAATATTCCCGCATCCTGGCTTTCGTGGACCAGGCCGTGCAGTTTTTGTCCAAGGACGAGGCCCTCAAACAGATCGCCGCCCTGGCCTCCCACGATTATTCCGTCTATTCCCACAGCGTGCAGGTCTTTGTTTACGCCACGGCCATCCTGCAGGCCATGCATGTGGAGGAGGAGCTTGTGGTGGCCACGGGGGTCGGCGCCCTGCTCCATGATCTGGGGAAGATGGCCGTGGACAAGGCCATCCTGCACAAGCCCGGGCCCCTCACCCAGGAGGAGCGCCGGGTGGTGGAGACCCATCCGGTCAAGGGCGTGGCCTTTTGCATGGGCATGCCGCTGTCCCCCGAGGTCACGGCCTGCATCCTTATGCATCATGAACGCAAAAACGGCGCGGGCTACCCCGGCGGCATCACGGGCGAGGCCATCCCCCGGCATGTGCGGGTTCTGTCCGCCGCCGACGTCTACGACGCCATGACCACCAAACGGCCCTACGCCGAGGCCTTTTCGCCCTTCGAGGCCCTGCGGATCATGCGTGACGACATGCCCGGGGCCTTCGACGTGGAGGTCTTCAAGACCCTGGTCATGGTGCTTAGCGGGGCTAACATCGTCTGAACCGGGAGGTCGCCCCATGCTGCACGGATCGGCGAGTTTTTCCCAGGCCGTGGCCCTCAAGGTGGCCTGTCCCCGCTGCGGCGGGGAGCTTCAGGCCGAACGGGACTGACGACGGGCCTTTCTGCGCTGCAAGTTTTGCAGCGCCCAGTTTCATCCGGCCCAGTTTCTGGCCCAGATGGACGATGATTTCGACGACGCCTTCGCGGCGATGCCGCTGGACAGGCTGTAGGCCAGGGGCGCCGGGCGGCGGCATGCAGGCCTATCGGCGTGGAATCCGAGTCATGGGGCAGATGGCGGCCCGGTGGCGGGCGACGGTCGGAGGCGGAGAGCGTGCCGCCAGGGGTCAGGAGGCGGCCGGGAGCATGCCGAGCTTGCGCAATTCCCGCAGCAGGGCTTCGACGCGCAGGGGCTTGGGGATGTAGGCGTCGGCCATACCGTCGAAAAAGGATTCGCTGACGTTTTTGGTGTCCGTACACACGGAGATCATCACCAGCTTGAAGCGCCCGGATCCGGGCACCCCCCGCTGTTCCTCCAGATGGCGCAACTGCCGCACCACCCGGTTGCCGTCCATGTCCGGCATGAGGATATCCATGAAGACCACGGTGAACGGGTCGCCTTCGGCCATGGCCCGGTCAAAGGCCGATACGGCCTCGGCGCCGTTTCGCGCGGGCACGCACGAGGCGTAGGGCGAAAGGCATTCGCCCAGAAAAAGCAGGATGCTGTCGTCGTCGTCCACAAAAAGGAATTTCATACAGAAAATTTCCCCGGGCTTTGTGTACCCTTTCCCCTGGGACATGGCAACCGTGCGCCTTCGCGCCGGGGGGCCGTAAGATCGTCCGGGCGTCCTCAGGCCGATGGGGTCCGGCCATGTTGTGCGCCCTGGATGCGGATATCTTCCTCCAGATGGTCCAGAAACGCGCCGATGGATGCGGTGTCCCCAGCCAGGGCCGCTTTTTCGATGTCCACGCCGATGGCGGCCATGCCGCCCATGCCGTAGGTCAGGGCCGCGCCGCGCAGTCCGTGGCCCATGATGCGCAGGGTGGTGGTGTCGCGCACGGCCAGGGCCTGGCGCATTTTTTCCAAGTTGCAGGACTGGATATTGAAAAAGGCAGGCAGGAGTCGCAGCACCTCGGGGGACGGCGCGCTGTCCCCGGCGGGTATCTCCACGAAGGGCGGCTTCTCCTTGAGGGCCTGGGCGATGGCTGCGAACAGGCGGGATTTCCGCACGGGTTTGACCAGAAAGTCCGTACATCCCGCCTCGGTCATCAGCCGCCGTATCTCCGGGAGTTCATGGGCGGTCAGGGCGATGACCGGAATGGGGGCGACCTTGGCCCGGGCCTCGGCCAGCCGCAGGTTCCGGGTGGCCTCGAAACCGTCCATGACCGGCATGTCGATATCCATGAGCGCCAGGGCATGCACGCCGGGACGAAAAAGGGCCACGGCCTCGGCCCCGTCGACGGCCATGTCCGCCAGATAGGGGGAACCCTTCAGGTACAGGGCGATGATGTTGCGGTTGGCCGGGTTGTCCTCGGCCACGAGCACCCGGCAGAGCGGCAGGCGGGCAGGTTCGTCCCGGGGCGGCGTCTCCCCGGCGGCGGACGCCTGGGCGGATGGCGTCTGGGCCGCAAGCTCCACGGGCGCCTGGAAGGTGAACAGGCTGCCAAGGCCTGGGCGGCTTTCCACGTCGAGGCTCCCTCCCAGGAGTTCCGCCAGCCGCGCCGCCACGGCCAGGCCCATCCCGGCCCCGTGGCTGGTTCCTCCGGTCTGCCGGGAGGTGGCGAAGGGTTCAAAAATCTTGCGCTGATCCCGGGGGTCGATGCCCTCTCCGGTGTCGCGCACCCGAAAGACCAGGCAGGGCGGGTCAGACGGCCCCTCACGCAGGCTGGCCATGAACTCCACCTCTCCCCGCATCGTGAACCGCACGGCGTTGTCCGCCAGCTTGCGCAACACCCGGCCCATGGCCAGGGCGTCGCCGTAGGCCGCTTTCGGCAGTCCCGGCCCGGTCCTGACCACCAGCCGCAGTCCTTTCTCCCTGGCCTGGGGCAGGATGCCGTCGGCGATCTCGCCGATCAGGGCCCCGGGATCGAAGGCCCCCCGGCAAAGCTCCATCTCGCCGGAATCCATTCGGGAGATGTCCAGAACCTGGCTTATCAGCAGCGACAGGGCCTCGCCCGAGCCGGTGATGGCCTCCACGCATTTCCGCTGATCCGGAGGCAGGAGGGCCTCGGCAAGCACCTCGCACATGCCGATAATGTTGTTTAAGGGGGTGCGCAATTCGTGCCCCACCCGGGCCAGGAGCCGGGTCTTGGCCCGCGAGGCCTCGTCCGCGCTTTCCAGGTCGCGGCGCAGCCGTTGCTCCACGCTCTTGCGCTCGGTGACGTCCGTGACCATGCCGTCCAGGGCCACGACCTTTCCGGATTCGTCGCGCACGGGCATGTTGCGCTGGAAAAGCCAGCGAGGCCGACCGTCGGCATGCACGATCCGGTATTCGTAGGTGGGGGCGATGTCGCCCTGCAGGAATTTGCCCCATTGTCGTTCGAGATAGTCCCGGCTTTCGGGGTGGATGATGCGGAAAAGGAGGAGGGGATCGGCGTACAGGTCGGCCGGGGCGTAGCCGGTGATGGCGGTGATGGCGCTATTGACGTATTCGTAGGTGTTGTCCGCAAACCGGTAGCGGAAGATCATATCGCTGGCGTTGTCGGCCAGGATGCGGAAGCGGGTGTTGGCTGAGGTCAGGGCGCGTTCCGCCCTGGCGCGCAGGGCGATTTCCAGGGTCAGGCGCAACTGGGCGGCCTGGATGGGCTTGGTGACGAACCCCCGGGGGGAGGCGTCCATGATGCGTCCGAGGATGTCTTCCTCGGTGTGGGCGGTCATGTACACCACGGGGATGTCCAGGGTGGAGCGGATATGCTCGCCGGCGGCCAGTCCGTCCATGTCCCCGGGCATGCGCACGTCCATGAGCACCAGGTCGGGGTGCAGGGTTTGGGCCAGTCGAACGGCCTCGGTTCCATTTCGAACCGTGGCCGCCACGCGGTGCCCCATGGTCGGCAGGAGTCTTTCCAGCCAGGCGCAGGTGAGGGCCGAATCGTCGGCCACCAGGATGTTCGTCATGTCCGGCTCCATGGGGCTCGTCCGTGACGCAGGCCATCCGGACGGCCGCCCCGAAGGGCGCCGCCAGGCCTTGGCCGGGCAATCCCCTCCCCGGTCCCGGGACCGGCGACGGTCATTCGGACAGAAGCAGGCTGACCGCAGGGACCGCCCATGGAGAGGCCGCCTTGCGAAAGTCCATGGCCAAAGCCGAGCCCAGGTCGGACACGCCGTTTCGCAGGGCCGGATGCAGGACGGAACCTGCGGCGACGCCGATGGTCTTGTCCCGCATGGTCACCCGGGAGGTCAGTTCGTTGCCGGTTCCGTAGTACAACGTGAAATGCCCGTCGGGGTACAGCCTGAGGCCGACGTTCACCGGGCGCTGGTCCACATAGGTCTCGGCCTGCCAGACGAAGGTCACGTGTTGCGCCGTGTCCGTGACGTAGATGTCGAATCCGGCGCCTAAGGTGGTCAGGTTGTCCCAGTGGGGGGAGATGGCCAGGGAGGCGGTCAGCCCATTGATGCTGTTTACGCCGCTTGTCGAGGGATTGGCGAAGTAGAGCAGCCCGTTTGAGGACACGGAGACGTTTGCATAGATCGTCCCGGCCAGGGGAAAGGGGAAGGGCAGGGCATGGCTCCAGGTGGCGTCGTCGGCGTGCCATCCCTTGGCTGCGGACGGGTCCGGGGTGGGGAAGGCCTCGTCGGTCTCAAACTGGGAGTATCCGGCCAGGACGGGCGGCCGGGCCGCAGCGTCGATGCCGCCCAACGACAGGGTGCGCCCCAGATCCCAGGGGTCGCTTCTGTAGGCCGGATGTTCGCCTTCGTTGTCCCCTCCGCCGTCCAGAAGCTCGGACTGGTGGGAGTCCCGGGCCAGGGCGTAGAGGTAGGCCTCCTCCATGGTCACGATGCCGTCGCCGTTGGTGTCGCCCTTGGAGGCGTCGGACAGGGCCGTGGTCACGTAGTAGCTGAATTCATCGTAGGTGTAGTCCGGCCCCATGGCGTAGGACAACTCCCACCAGCGCGAGGCGGACATGACCACCCGGTTCGTGCCCGCCAGCTTCTCCACCATGCCGCCGGAAAAGCATTGTTCGAAGATGCCGAGCACGGCCTTGGGGTTGGTGACCTTGTTCACCTCGGCGGCCAGTTCGTCGCCGTTGATTATCTCGCCCCATAGGTAAAGCACCACGTTTGGCGTGTTGTAGGGGGCGGCGTTTCCTGACTGGGCTCCGCCGTGGTCGGTGGTGAAGATGTAGAGGATGTCGTTAGCGCCGAGGGTCGCGCCCAGTTGGTTGAAAACCGTAGTGATGTTGGCCCTGGTGGCGCTGTAGTTGATGTCGGGCACGGAGTCGCCGTCGAAGTCCAGGGGGGAGCTGACGCCGTCGGAGCGGTCCACGGCCGGGTCCGTGCCGTCGGCGTAGAGCACCGTGATATGGTCGCTTAAAAAGCCATGCTGCTTGAGGGTGTTGTAGAAAAAGGCGCAGTCGTTCCAGTAGCGGACGTGATTGTTGTACTGGTCCCAGCCGCCGGAGATGATGACCGCGTAGCGGTTGGCGGCCGGGGTGGACTGGCGCGGGGCGCCCGTGACGGCTGTGGCGGCCGTGAGGGCGGAGGATTTCGCCGCAGGCGTGGAGAGCCCGGCTTCGGGCTGCGGCCAGGTGGTCAGTTCCGTGAAGGCGGCCATGTCGTTTGGCGGCGTCTTGGCCTTTTGCACGGTCAGGGCGCCGTCCTGGCCCACCAGCACGTAGCGGCAGGCGTGGGTCCAGTTGGCTTTCGGCGCGTCGTCCACGAAAAAGAGCCAGCCCGGGCCGCCGGAGACGGTGACGGCGTCCATCCAGGTCGCAACGGACACGGACGCCCCCTCGACCCTGGCCGTGGCCGCGTAGATGCGCCGTCCCTGTGCGCTGTGGCCGAGCAGGTCGGCCAGGAGGACGGCGTAGGCCTCGTCCCGGCCGGTCACGGCCGTGGCCCGGCGCGCGGCTGCCTGGCGCGGGGCGGGGGACAGGCCGTCCGGCGCGGCCGTGGCCTGGGCCACGTCCACCGTGGCGTCCTGGCCCACAAAGGCCACCGCATACAGCGGATTTTTTCCGATATCCAGGCGCACGGCGAAGAGCCAGCCCGGGCCGTGCCCCAGGCGCAGGCGTTGCGCTCCGGCCGTCACGTCGATGGGGCCGGTCATCCCGGCGGGATTCCCCATGACCTCAGCCACGTCGGCCCTGTCGCCGATGACCTGGGCCTCAAGCCGGTCCCTGGCCTGGGAATAGGAGGCGATCTCTGCGGAAAACGCCCTGGCGGGACATGCAAAAAGGACAAAAAGCATGACCAGTGTGAGGAAATGTCGACGTTGTCTCATACGCGCTCCCGTCTCAATGCGTTTCCCTGCGCCGCCTGGGCAGGATGTGCCGTGCAGGGTTTTGGGGACCATTCCGGGAAAGGGCGGAAACTCCGGAGAGGTTCATTTGCCGCCCGCCTGCGGGACGCGCCCGCATCTGCCTGGTCCATGGATACCGGAAGTCATATACACCGGCATCACTTTTCGGGCAATGCGCCGCGTGAAAGGCTCGGGCATGGCCTCGTGTGGCGTTCACAAACAATCATTGTATGTTTTTTTTGTGAATAAAAAGCATAAATTCAAGGTGTTGCTGCGTGCTAAGCCATAACGGCAATTGCCGAACGCAACACTCGCGCGTCGTCGGCCGGGCAATCCCCGGCCACCCTGAGGGCGTCATCCCCCTGCCGCGTCGGCGAGTCCCGTTTCTTCCAGGCAAATCGCCTCCAGCCAATGGCCGACGGTGACGGATGGGGGCGCGGTGGCGGCGAGTTGCGTGGCGCACCCGGCGCACGAGGTCAGGACATGGGCCTTTTGCGGCGGGTCATGGGCCTGCCAGCAGGCGGCGGCGGTTGCGGCCGAAAGGTCCGGGGCGGTGATCTGCATCAGGCCGCCGAATCCGCAACAGGGCGTGGGGCCATGCGGGAACGGTCGGCCGACGGCCCGGGAGAGCAGGGCGGCGTCGGGGTCGCCCGGCGGCGCGTGGCAGGGTTGGTGGTATTGGATGGCCCGGGGGGCGTTGGCGATTACGGCGAAATCCGTATCCCCAAGGAGTCGGGACAGGGGGATGACGGACTGCCGCCAGGTGCCGGCCTCGCCGGGGAGGAAAAGGGACTCGGGATAGGCGGCGAGGCCGTGGTGGCAGGAGGCGCAAAAAACGGCCAGGGCGGGGCGTCCGGCCTCCCTCCAGATTCGGATGTTCGTCCGGCGGGCGGCGTTTTGGGCGGCTGGGAGCCCGGCGTGCCCCAGAGGCGCGCCGCAGCAGGCGAACTCCGGGGTCTTTGCGAGAAGGGCCGTGGTTCCGAGCAGGAGGCGGCGGGCGGCGCGTGTCCAGTCGGTGCGGGCAAAGGCAGCCACGCAGCCGGGGAAAATCGCCGCCCGGCGTCCGGCGAGGGAGGTGTCGAAGCGCGTCGGGGCAAGCCAGGGGGGAACGGCCCGGGCCGGGGAAAGGCCCGACAGGGCGGCGGACAGGCGCGGCAGGGGCCCGATGCGGGGGGCCAGACGGCACAGGGCGGCGGCCATGGGCCACATGATCCCGGCCCGGGAGATCCACTGCCCCCACAAAAATCCCGGCCAGCCCGGATGGGCGGCGCGTAGCGCGCCCACGGCGTCCGGGGCGCACAGCCCCAGGGGGCAGGCCGCCTGGCACCGGCCGCAGGACAGGCAAAGTCCGGCCAGCTCCGAGGCGGCCGTGCGGCCAAGGGCCGGGTCATCAAGGCCCAGGCGCCCAAGAAGCAGGAATTTGGCCCGGGGAGAGAGTTCCTCCCTCCCCGTGGCCGCGAACAGGGGGCAGACCGCCACGCAACGCCCGCACAGGATGCAGTCGGGACGGGGCGGCGGCGCGTCTGGCGTGACTGGTGCGTCTGGCGCGTTTTGAATGGTCATGACGGGAACATCACCGCCTTACGGGCTGGGCAAACGCGGCACGAGGGTCATGGCTTCTCCGGCCACGTGATCCCGACCGTCGCTACGGCCACGGCCGCCGCGTCCGTGGCCATGCGCACCAGGAGTTTGGCGCGCCGCCGGGCGGCCTTGATGGCCGCGCCGTAGGCCATCCAGGTCGCTCGGTCGGCCAGGATCGCCACGGCCACGTCGCGCAGGCTCACCTCGCCAATCGTAGCCATAAGCGCCTCCTGCTCGGCCGCCAGAAACGGATAGGCCGTCGGATCCAGAGGTTCGGGCGCGGCTACGGCCCGGGCCGCCTCGTCGGCGGTGTGCTGGTATTCCATAGCCTGCCCCTGCCCCGGCGTCAGGATCAGGAGCCGCCGCCGCTCGGCCTCGGCATCAATGGCCATGCAGGCAGCGGCCTTTTGCGTCTCCAGGTCCGGCTCGTTTCCGCCGGCGAAGACCGGGACGCCACCAGGCCGGGCCACGATTCGCGTGCCCTTGGCGAAAGCGGCGACATGCAGGGCCGCCGCCAGCGAGTCGTCCAGACAGCGCAGACAGGCATAGACGCCGGTAGAGCCGGGAATCTGGCCGAAAGAGGAAAAGGCGAACGTTGATCCTGCCGCAGTATTTCCGTCCAGGGCCATTCCGAACGGCGCAAGGTCCGCCGCCAGGGCCTCGCGCGACGGGGCGTGTAAAAAAAGGTCAATCATAATATCTCCTTACAGCGTGATGGCCTGCAATTGCGAACTTGACAGAGCGCGAGGGAAATAGGCCATTTGCCGGATCGGCCCGTTCCACATATTCGCGGCCGTCGTCGGGCTGCCGATGCGAAGCGTGGCCAGTCCGGCAGGGATGCTCCCGGCCGCGCCCGCCACCACCGCGCCGCCGTTCAGGCTGGCCAGGAACCCGCCTAAGGACCAGCTAAAGGACAGTTGAAAAAGCGTATTGTCCGCCACCGCTCCGAACGACAGCGTGGCCTGGGCCACGCCGCCCGCCGTCACATAGCAGGCCAGCACCCGCGTCGAGAGTCTGGTCACATAGATGCGGTTGTTGACCCCGCCGTCGTCGAAGTGCGCCAAAAGCTGGTTGCTGGCGGGAGCGCCGCCCGGGGTGCGTCCTGCCACGAAAAGCGTCCCTTCTTTGGGATTGAACTCTATTCCGGCCAGGGTCACGAACGCCACATCCGCCGCCCGGACGATAGCCGAGCCTTCGCCCAGGATTGGCGAGGTGGCGAATGGCCCCGCCTCCACCTGGAGATGCTGCACCGTGCCCGTGGGGGTGAGGACCAGCGTTCCGGCCGTGGGCGTGAACGTGTAGGAGGCCCGGGCCGGGAGCGCCCCGGCGCCGACGACCATGGCCGCATGCGCCCCGGACAGGGCCATGGACCCCGTACCGTAGAACGAGATCGTGTAGGCCTGGGCCGTGACCGCGATGTTTTCCGGCGAGACTGGTGCGGCGGCGATGGTGTTTACGCGCGTGGCCGCGCCCTCGATGCGCAGGCCGCGCACCATGCCGGACACGGGATCATGGTCGAAACGCGGCGCGCCCACGACGGCCTCGCGCAGGCTCCCGGCCGCGTCGAAACGCCACCCCGACGACGCCCGGGAAAACGTCGTCGTTCCCGGCAGGGCCAGCTTCGGCGCGAAGAGGCTGTAGGCGGGTGGAGTCATGCCCGGGAATTCGCCCATGGCGTCGCGCATCCAGGACATAAATTGCTGCCGGGCCACGGCCACGGGCGCGACCCGGGCCGCATCCGTCCCGGCCACGGCCTCGGCGGATGTGGCCAGTTCGACGACGCCCGGGGCCTCGGTGCTTGCCGCCGCCAGGGGGTCGCGTCCTCCGGGTGCGTGTTGGGGCGCGTGGTTGCACAGGGAATCCGGCACGTCGTTGCCGTGTCGCACCCCGGTCAGGTTGGCGGTGAGCGCCCCGGCGTCCAGGGTCAACGACACCGTGGTCACGCCGCCCGAGGCCGCAGCCGCAGCCACCGTGCCGTACCGCAGGCCGTCCGCGCCGCAGTCGGCCAGAACCCGCGCGCCTGTGGCGAATTCCGCCGTCAGGTCGCCCGGGACGGAAAACGAGGTTTCGGAAAGATATGTCGCTAAAATGGCCATGTCATGTCTCCTTAGGCGAAGGCCCGGTGTACCAGAAGTTCGGCCGTGGCCCCGCGCCCGCAATAGTCGCCTTGGGAATAGGCGGCCTGCAGGCAATGCACCCCCGGCATGGACAGATCCCCCTGCCGGGTCACGTAGCGCAGCCGCGTTCCTTCCGCCTCGGCCGGCCATGTCCTGGAGGTGCCGTCGGGACGGCGCACGACAATGGCCGGACTTTCGGCCTGGGACAGATCCCGGCCGCATTCCAGAACCACCACCGTGCCCACGTCGCCCACATAGAGTTTTTCCGTCATAGTGTTTTGCTCCCGGAAAATGCTGTCGCATTGTCGCGTCCGGTCATCCCAGGGATGACCGGACAGGGATATGGACCGCCGACGGCGATGTCCGGGAAACGGACAAGGCCGGAACGGAAAATCCCGCAGCCCATTCGCGCCACCCTTCATAGCGGTTTGCGGCGTAATGGGCCATCAGGATCATGCACCCCTCCCCGGCGGTTTGGACCAGGGCGTCCATGGCCGCCTGCCCGGGGCCGGGCCGCAGGGAAAGCGACAGGACGCCGGTCGTGACCACAGGGCCCGCCGAAACCTGCGCCCCGCCGGGGACCACCCGCACGGCGGCGGATCCGGCCGGGACGCCCAGGCCCCCGGTGGCCGCAACCGCGTTCGCCTCCGCGCCAAGGGGCAGCCGCGCCGCCTGGACCGTCTCGTCGAGCCCCGAGGGCTGCCAGGCCCCTGGCCGGTCCAGCCAGGCCGATGACGTGTATTCCCATGCCTGCATGCGGACCTCAGCTCAAGGAAAGAATGCCGCTTTCGTTGAAGCGGACGGTGAACGTCCCGGCGCTGACCGATTTGAGCGCGGTGAAATCCAGCAGGCACACCAGGGGGTCGACCACGCCCGCCACGGTCTTGGCCGCGTGGATGACGGCGTAGCGGGCGCTGAAGGTGGCGTCGGCCCACTGGGCGTCGTCGGCGTCGAAACGTACGCTCTCCCCGTCCTGGACCCAGACGGTGTTGGCCAGTTCCCGGCCTCCGGCGCTGTAGCCGTCGCCGTCAGGCGCCTCGTGGCCGATCACGTCGGCCAGCACGGCGTGGCCTGCGTCCGGGACGTAGCCCTCGCCAAGCAGCACGATGCGAAAGGTGTCGTCGTCCATGTCCACCAGCCCGCTGCCCAAATGCCGCTTGAACGTGTTGTAGACAAGATCGGCCATCTGTTCCTCCTGCGTGTTTCAGGTGACGTTGAACAGGCCCCGCGCCGGGCGCGGCCGGGGCGTTAGTTCCGATAGTTGTAGTTGTGGCTGATGCTTTCGCGGTAGCCCGTGGAGCGGCTGGAGGTCTCGGACGTGGACCGTTGGGTGGATTCCGTGGTCGAGGTGTTCTGCCGTTCCCCCTTGGACTCGCTGTAGCCGACCATCGCCGAGGCGTTGACCGAGCTTAAGGCGCTGGCCGCCATCTGGGCCGAAACCTGGGCCCCGGAGCGGATTTTCTCCACCTCCAGGCGCATCTCCCCCAGGGCGGATTGCAACAGCATGTCCGCCTCCTTGAGGGAGACCTCGGCGGTCTTCATGTAGAGATCCGCCTGGGAGGCGTATCCCTTGGCCACGGAGTCGGTCTCCAGGCCCTTGGCCCGCACCAGGGCCTCATAGGCCCGCATGGTCCCCTCGCCGCCGCGCAACAGGATGTCGGCCTCGGCCGTGGCGGCCCGGACCCGGGCCTCGTATCCGGACACGTCGGCCTGGTATTTCTCCACCCGGGCCTTGGCGTTTTCCACGGCCGCCGTCAGCCTGCCCTGGCCCTGGTCCTTGAGGGCCGCGACCCGGGCGGTCCAGGCCGCCACCTGCTCCCCGTAGATCTCGGCCTTGGCCTTTTCCCCGGCGATCAGGGCGGCATGGGCGTTTAAGCGGGCGGTCTGGGCGTTGATCCCGGCCACATAGGCGGCCACGGCCGATTCATGGGTCATGAGGCGTTGCCGCTCCACCTCGGCCCTGGCCGACACCCCCTGCATGCGGGCCTTGTAGGTCTCAACCAGGGCCGTGACCCCCTCCACCTGGATCTTGTAGACCTGGGCGGCCAGGTTTTGGATGTCGGCTGAGACCCTGGCCCCCTCCATGCGGGTCTTGTACTGCTCCAGTTCCGCCAGACTGGCCCGGATGCGCGACTCAAACACCGCCGCGTCGGCCTGGTAACGGGCCAGTTGGGCGTTATGGATGTTGATCTCGGCGTCCAGGGCCTCGTAGCCGAACCTGGCTACGGCTGCGGCCCGCTCGAAGGCCCGGGCGGCCACGGCGTTGAACAGTTCGATGTTCTGGGCCTCCAGGGCCACGGCCGTGTCCACGGCGAACCGGCCGTGGTCCCTGGCCATCTCGGCCTGCTTGCAGGCGATGTCCCGGTCGAGGTCGGCCAGCTTTTCGGCATGGTCGGCCTGGATCTGGCGGATCAGGGCCAGCATGGGGCCGCCGGGGGACACGCACCCGGCGGCGGCGAACCGGTCCTCGATCTCCCGCACCCGGGTCTGAAGCTCCCGGGCCAGGCGCGACCGGCCGCGTTCCCACAGGGCCTCCTCCACCTCCGGGCCAAGGCCGGTCCCGCCCGCCTCCAGTTCGCCCAGGATTTTCCGGGTCACGGCCTGGCGCAGGGGGGAGTCGTAGGCGGCCTCGCTGTGCACGAACAGATTGCCCGGGGCCGCCAATTGGGGCGCGGGCGGCCGCTGGCCCTCGAAATTCGGGGTGATGGGGGCGGGCATGTCCGGAATGGCCACCAGATCGAAGACCGGCGGGTCCGGCAGGGTGAATTCCGGGTCGGGCGGCAGGACGATGTCGCCTGGGGTCGGCGGGCCGTCCGGGGCCTCGGGCCAGACGAGTTCCGGGGCCTCCGGCAGGAGGAGGTCCGGGGGAACCACGGTGAACTCCGGAATGGGAATCTCCTCGAACACGATGTCCGCCAGGCTTGGGGCCTGCGGTTCCTGGACCTGGCGCACGGCGATTTCCGGGAAGTCCGGAGGGGCGGGGATGTCCGGGAACGGAGGAACCTCCGGCTCTTTTGCGATGCGGGTATGGGGATAGTCCAGGCGTCCCAACTGCCCGAGTTGTCCCAGGAACTCCTCGGCCGTGCGCCAGGCGTCGCTGGCGTAGTTCTGGGCGGTCTGAAACTTGTTGTCCACGAGGTTCGCCGCGCCGTTGAACGTGATCATGAGCCATGCCTCCCGATGACGATGGGTGTCAGTCCCTGGGCCGCAAGCGGGCCCGCCTCGAACTCGTCGGCCACGAATTCGCCGAAAAACGCCTCGTAATGCAGGAGCCGGGCCTGGTCGGCGTCCAGGGCGTGGTGGAAGAACCGGACCAGGGCCACATCCATGGCCGCGTTCATGCGAAAGCCGCTGATCCGTTCCCCGGTGCGGTCGCTGACGAAAAAACCGCTGTTGACCCCGGAGGCGGCGTATCCCTGGTCCATGGCCATGGCGCCGACAGGCTGGACGGTTTCATAGGCGGCCCACTGATCCGGCGTCTGCCCCTGGGCCGCCAGGTGCAGCACGGTGGCCCCGCCCTCGGCGTAGCTGAGGACGGCATGGCGCCACACCCCAAGGTCCAGGGAGGGGGTGAGGATGGGCGCAAAACCGTACTGGGTGGAGAAATCGGAGATGCGTCCGGCCAGCAGGCGGTCGCCGTCGGCCACGAAAAGCCCTGCCGTGCGCATGCCCGCCACAAACCCGTGGGGATGCGGATAGGCCGCCGCCTGGGCGTCCCGGTAGGGGCTGCCCGCCGCGCCGTCCGGGGTGAGAAGCGGGGCGTCCGGGCAGGCCTGGGAGACCCGTTTGATGCCGGTCAGGGTCTCTGTGCGCCGGGAGAAATCCTCGTTCCAGGGGGCCCACGGATAGGTGATCTCCTCGGACCAGCCGGGATGGAAGTCCGGTTCGCAAAACCCCGCAACCGGCGACAGGCTGCCCGGGCAGGTCCAGGTGAAGGTCTCTCCGTCCAGGCTTTGCAGCACGTAGGGACGGATGGGGGAAAAGACCCCCCGGTCGTCGAAGGTGTAGTCGTAGTTCAGGCGGCTTGTGAGCCGAAACAGGCAGCTCACGGAAAACGCCCCGGACGTGGGGATGTGCCCGGGGCCGTAGAGAAGCCCCGAGCCTTCGCCGCCGGGCAGGGAGAAGGCGTTGAAGCTCCGCTCCCACCCGGCCAGGGGCGCAACGCCCGGATCCGGCAGGCCCGTCTGGTCAAAGGGCAGGATGGCGACGCGGCTTCCCGTTCCCAGGCGCCATTGGGCCAGAAGCCCGTCCGCAATGGCGTTTTGCAACCCCGACACGCCGTCGTAGCGGGCCAGGCATCCGGGAATGACGTAGAAATGGCCGTCCGGGGCAGGCCGCAGCCGCGTCCCGGTCTCCACGGCCGCAGAACGCCGGTCGCGGGCCGGTGGGGCGTACAGATGCACCAGTTCCCGGCCGCCCAGGCGGCGGCAGGCGATGACCCGGCCGTCATCGAAGCGCACCGTGCGGGAAACCGCGTCCAGATCGTTGACGTTTTGGCGGCGCATGGCGGCAAGCTCCCGCCAGGCGGCAGGTCGCAGGGCGGCCGCTGCCTGACGGTCGCCGAATTCGCGCACCGCCGGGGGGATCGGCAGGTCGTTCACGGCCTACCTCCGATCCAGGCGGACATGCCCCAGGCCAAGTCCCTCAAGCGTAAACCCGCAGCCGTCCCGGTTTTCGAGGCCAAGCGTCCACACCCGGCCCTCCCCGTCCCGGCCTATGGGAATGCGGGCCTCGCCGCCAGGCTTCGTCGATCCCAGGGAAATCCGTCTGGGCAGGCCGCCGTCCACGCTCAGCCGGATGATCGTGCCGTCCTGAAACGTCCCACGCAGCCGGATGTCGCGCACCCGGGTCGCGGCCGTCTCGTCCGGGGGCACGGGCGGCAGGTCGAGGGCCGCCGCAATGGCCCGGCCGTCGTCCGTGTCGCCGCAAAGGCGGCACAGGCCCCGGCCGTCCGCCGCCAGAGTCGTCCCCCCCACCCGGCACAGGGCATGAAAGTCCCAGTCCGCATACTGGGTCACCGCCATATCCTCCCCCACGCGCACGCCCATCCCGGCCATCACCACACCTCCCTGTCGCCATATTCCAAGACGATCCCGCCAAATCCCCCGGCGTCGGCCACGCCCCGGCCCTCCGCCGCCAGGGGCCCGCAGGCCGCCGTACACCCGCCCCGGGCCTCGAACCATCCCCAGACCGCGACGCACACGCCGGGGACCGCCACAAGCCCGTCGCCCAGCGTCCCGGCCGTCCCGGCCGCCCGGGCCAGGGCCCCGGGCAGGGAGAAGCCCCCGCCGCCCGCCTCCCCGCCAAGACCGCCGCCCCGGAGCACCAGCCTGGCCAGGCGGCACCGACCGCCGCACAGGGCCGCGCCCCAGGCCTCGCCCCGCCCCCGCAAAGCCGCCAGGGGGCATCTCCCTGTGGCCAGAGCCCCGCAGTCCGCCGTCGCGGCCACACCGGCCAGGGCGGCCAGTCCCAGGGCCCCGGCCAGCCCCGTGCCGCAAAGGGCCGCAAGCATCGCCTCGCCCGCGCGCCATCCGGCCCGGACCTCCGCCGCCAGGCCGGGCAGATCCCCTGCGGCGCTCCCTCCGCATTTCCCCGCGCAGGCCAGGGGGCCGGAAAGGCCCGCAGTCGATCCCAGCCGAAGGGCTCCTGAGGCGGCCTGGTTGGTGACCCCGGCGCAGACGGGCAAGGGGAGCGTCGCCGCATCGGCCCGCACGGACGGGAAAAACTCCGTCACGGACAGGCGGGAGGCATAGAACCGCTCGCCGGTCAGGGCGTATTCCACGCTGTGGTAGTCCGGGCTTTGCTCCAGGGAGGGGAAGTCCTCCGGCCCGGCCAGGGGCGAGCGGGCCCCGGCGGTCCAATCCAGGATGGTCCACCGTTCGTCGGCGGCCCGCTTGTAGCAGAGCCAGGCGTGGCCCATGTTGTCCGAGCCTGTCCGGCCGAAGATGGTGGCCATCCGGAAGGAGGGCGTCCCGCAGGCCAGGAGCAGCCCGTGCAGGAGGATGGCCCCGTCCTCGCAGTCCCCCTCCCCGCGAAACCAGGTCGCCACGCCGCAGCTCCACCTGTCGGCGAAGTCCAGGGACTCGGGATCGCTGGCGTAGGAAAGCAGGTTGGAGACGGCGTAGAGCAAGGCGGCGGCCTTGTCGTCGGGCTCAGTGAGCCCCTGGGTCAGGGAGGCCGCCAGGGCCTCCAGGATGGCGCTATTCGTATTGAGCAGCCGCACCACCTCGGCCTGCGGGGTGCGCCGCACCACGGGGTTGTCCAGGCCGCAGCAATAGGCCTCCAGGTCCGGAAGCGGCGGCCGGATCTGGGCCTCGCCGTGGCGGTCCAGGCCCGAGGAGGACCGGATGGTCCAGCCGCTGGGCAACCAAAGCGCCCCTGTCGCGCCGGTTTCGCCATGCGCCTCGGGCCGGGGCAGGGCCACGGCGGCCAGGCCGCCGGACCTGGCCAGGGCGAAAAGCGGCGGCAGGGCGCTGGCCGAGAGGACCAGGGTCCGGGCGGTCCCGGCGAGACCAGGGGACGGCAGCAGGGCATTCCCGAATCCCGGAAACCACCAGGGCATGAGGGCCTGGCAGTAAAGGGGCGGCAGGACCACCTCGGCCGCCGCGCCCACCGTGGCCGCAGCCGTGGCCTCCAGGCCGGGAAAGACGATGCCGATGCAACCGTCGTCCACGGCCGCGTAGCCGCTTTGGTCTTCCTCGCCGGGGGCCGGCCCGTCGCAGGGGGTGTCGCCGGGGGTGGTCACGCCGCAGGTTCCCGTGCCCCGGACGTTGAAATATACGGCGCACAGGCCGTCGGCGCTGCGGTCATCCTCGGGGGCGGCCTCGATGTCGAAGAGGTAGTCGAAAAGCTGGCTCATTGTTCACCTTCCCGGTCATCTCCGTCGCGTTTCCCGGGCCGCGTCCCGTCGGAGAGGACGACCCGGAACCGGGTTCGGGAAAAGGGGTTGCGGCCGCCTTCCCCGCTCATGGCCGCCTGCCGCACGGCTATGGCCGCCTCACGCCGCGTGTCGGCCCGGGGATCAGGAGTGTTGTCCATGGAAGATCAACTCCGAGACGTTGTAGTTTCCAAACAGATCCGTGACCGCCGCCTCGATACGCATGCGATAGGCCAGGAAAAAGGCGTCGTTTGGCACATCCATGAGGTCGGACAGGAAGATGCGGCCCAACTCATAGTCTTCCATCCGTTCGTCGGGAAAGGGCGAGGCCGTGGCCACGCGCATGGCCCGGTAGTTCGTCACGAAGAGAAGCGGCGTCCACAGGGCTTCGTCGTTGGAGGCCTCCAGGACGAAGGTGCTGGGATAGGCGCACGGTCCCGTGGCATACGGGCACACGGACAGTTCGCGCACACCGCAGGAGAATTGGAATCCCGTGACCCGCAGGGGGGAGGCGAAGCGCACGCCCACATACTGCGGCGTCGATCCCGGGGGCTGGGGAACCCAGCTGCCGTTTATCCCGTCCGTGCCCGCGATGCAGAAGTCGTTGGCCAGGGGCCAATAGGTGCTGCACGAGGACATGATGAGCGTCCCCTCGGCCAGAAGCAGCCCGTCGTCCTGGCGGGGCAGGTAGCCCCAGGCCTGGCCGAAGCGGTGGACGATCAGGTGGTCCTGGTACAGGGTCCGTTCCAGGGGGTCGGGCAGGGAGCGGGACACGGTTCCGTTGGTCAGGTGGTAGGCGATGCGGCTCACGACGTCCTCCCCAGGCGCAGGTGGGCCGCGCCGCCAAGTTGCAGGACGCCGCTTAGCGCCGCATACCCGGCCGTTCCCACTCCGCCGTACCAGGTGACGGCATAGGTGCCGGCCCTGGCCTCTTCGTCCACCCAGACCATGCCGGGCAGGGGCGGCGGCAGGCTCAGGTCTGTCCCGGCCACGATCCCCGTCTCCCACAGGTCGGTGATCTCGAACGTGCGGTCGAGTCCGAAGGCCTCGATGCGCACCCCCTTGACCACGGACAGGCTGTAGCGGGCGTCCGTGGGCGCGGCGAGGTGGAACGTGCCGTACCCGGAAAAGGAAATTTTCAGGCTGAAATCGTCGTCGGCCCCGGTGTCGGAGAAGATCATCTCCTGGCGGGGCAGGGCCGAACCCGGCAGGTAGTCGCCCTGGGCCACGCCGCACAGGGGGGTTCTGGAACAGGTCACCCGGCTGCCGAAGCTGTAGGGGCATCCGCGCAGCGCCTCGAAGGCCGGGCCGCAGGTGACCCGGATGCGGCCCGGGAAGCCGTCGAATCGGGCGGGCAGGGACAGGGGATAGGCTTCGGGCATGTGGTCTCCGGTCCATGGGGGTTGGGGGTGCGTGTGGATCATGCCGATTTGCGCGGCATGGGGCCTGTGCCGTTTCCATACGATCCGGCGGGCGTCCGGGACGCAGGGCGCCGGACGCCCGCCCGCCGCTCGTGTTGCGTTCGGCAATTTCCGTTATGCTTTGCCAGGAGGCAACATGTTGAATTTATGATTTTTATTCACAAAAAAACATTTTGTTTTTTTGTGAACGCCACACTACGAGGCCGGGAAGGTGATGGTGAAGCTGTCGATGGTGGTGGTGGCCCCGGCGGTGATGGCCGTGCTGGACATGTTGAGCTGGGCCCCGCTGGTGGAGATGGACCCGTCGAACCGGGCCGTGTCCGTGGAGGCCCCGGTGGCCAGATCGTTGGCGTAGAAGCGGAACCAGCCCGCCGTGCCGCTGGTGGCCGCCACCCCGGACCAGACCTCGCCGGTGTTTTTGGACAGGATGCCGCCTGCGGCCGTGCCGAACTCCAGGCCGCTTGCCGCCTGTCCGGCGGTGAAGGTTCCCGATCCCAGGGTGATCTGGGCCAGGTGGGTGGCCCCTTCGGCGTCGTCGGCCGTGGTGGGCTGCACCCCGGGGAAGATGCGGATGACGCCGTCGGCCAGGGTTTCCTTGAAGCTGCCGGTGCTCAAGAGCTTGTTGCGCAGTCCGGTGGACAGTCGAAGAGCCATGCCAATCTCCTTTTCAAATTGGGCGGCCCGGCCGGGGAACCATTCCCCAGCCGGGCCGCCGGTTGTTTCCATGCGGCCGCGCGCTCGGCGCGTCCGGCTACGGGCGCAGCACAAACAGCCAGGCCGCGTCGGACCAGACGGCCGCGCCGCTTCCGGCCCCATCCAGGGGCAGCCGGACAAGCCGCGCTGTCTGGCCTCCCGAAAGCCCCAGACACAGCCCCCGGGTGTCGGCCCAGACGACGGCCGGGCCTGTGATGTCGCGTCCGGCCACCCGCGCCAGGTCGATGCCCGGGCCGCGCAGGCAGGCGCCAGGAATCGGCGGGGCGTCCATGACCCGGCGGAAGACGAACTGGGCCGGATCGTGCCCGGCCGCGAAAGAGACCTCCTGGTCCGTGCCCACGAACAGGCCGTCCTCCACGGCCGCAAGCATCCGCACCCGGCCGCCGCGCCTGGGCAGAAAACCGCCCGCCGGGTCCAACAGATGATAGGCCCCGGCCCCCAGGGTGAAGAGGACCATGTCGCCTACGGCGATGAAGATGCGCCCGGCGTGGTGTTCCAGGAGATGTCCGGCCGGGGGCGCGACATACTCCCCCGGTCGGCCGGTGAGGACGGTTTCGTCGCTCCAGATCCCGGCCACGCCGTCCGCGATCATCCCGTTTTCCTGGCCGTTGGCGTAATAGACCCGCCCGGCCACGGCCACGAAGGACAGGGCCGCCCCGGGCGTCAGTCCCGTGGCCAGGGTCTCGACGACGACCCCTGCCGTCTCGCCGCTCTGGGGAACGATCCTGACCAGGCGGTCGTCCACCCCGGCATAGGCCGCGCCCCGGCCGTCGGACCACAGGGAATGGAAGGCCCCGTCGGCCACGCGGCGAAAGCCCGCCCGCCGCCGGACGCCGCCCCCCGGCAGGACATCCACGTTGACGGCCCGGGAGACGTGGTAGCCCCCGGTCTTCGGGTCAAAGGCCAGCCGGGCGACCGGGCGGGTCGTGTCCAGGCCCCGGCATGCGGCGAACCGGGTCACCCCGTCCGCCCCGCTCATAAAAAGGCCCCCGGGCGGCCGAACCCCAGGGCGTCGGGCACCGGGGCGTCCATGGTCCGGGGCGTCCCGGCGAACTCGGCCAGCCGGGCCATGGCCGCCTCGAAGCGGGCCTCGAAGCGCCCGGTCTGGGTCTTTTGGCCCTCGGCCCCTTCCTCCAGCCCCTCGAAGAGATCCCGGCAGGCCCGGGCCACCAGAAGCTCCGGGGCCAGATGCGCGGGCAGCCCGTCCGGGCGATCCGTGTCCGCCTCAAGGGGGGCGGGCAGGCGGAAATAGCGCGCCAAAAGCACGACCGGCGTGTCGGAAACGGGCCGCACGAAGAGCTTTTGGCCGATGGCGGCTGCGGCCATGGGCCAGGGTCTTCCCCCCGTCCGGACCTCCGGGCCGCCCCGGCGGGCCAGCTCCTCCAGGCCCGAGGCCAGGAAAATCCGCCGCCTGGCGGTCAGGCACACGACCTCCGTCAGGTCGTGGTGATAATCGGCGGGCAGATCCACGGCCGCCGCCCCCGGGTCGAGGATCACGGTGTTTTCGGTAAAAAGCCCCGGCAGGCAGACCCGCCCGGCCACGTCCAGAAGCGCCCTGTTGAGCAGGCGCAGGATGCGGTCCTCGGTGACCGACGGGTCGCGCACCTCCCGGGCGATCTCCATGATCAGGGCGGCGGCCGTGTCCAGGTGCGGGCCGCGCAGGCCGGATGCGCCGGGGCGGGGCAGGGTGAGCGAGGCCTGGCTTGGCATAGGCGCTTCTCCATGTTGCAGGTGTCCCTGCGGCCTGTGGCCGGATGGCGCACGGCCGCAGGGGATGACAAGTCGCGGCGGGGGCGCGTGCGGCGCACGACAGGCCGCCGCACGGCCGCCCCTTTGCAGGGGAGGGCGAAAGGCCTTCGCCTCTTCCCGGCGCAGGACGTCCGCCCTCCCCAGGTCTCCCCTAGTCCATGGTCAGGCAGCAGGGCCGGAACTGCCCGGCCACGCCCGCCGCAGCCCAGGCCACGGCCACGACCGGCTTGTCCTGGGCCGCCGGGGAACCGGCCCCGGCCAGGGCCCCGGCCGTGGCGGCGGGAACCAGCATGGTCCCCGGGGCCGAGGCGTCGGCGGCCAGGCACAGGGCCGGGCCCGAGGTCTGGGACCAGAAGTGGTGGCCGCCCGGGACGTCGCAGGGGGCCACCCCGGCGGGCAGGTTCTCTTCCTGGTCCGACGGGGCTACGCCGCGCCAGGGCGAGGCCGTGAGGCGGACCTTGGTGGTGTCGTCCAGGGCGGCGCGCAGGGGCTCGGCCAGGGTCAGGACCATGCGCCCCGAGGCGGCGGCCGCCGAGTTGGACAGGATGCGGTACTGGTGTCCCTGTCCGGTGGCGGCCGCGACCTGGAGATAGCCGTCCTCGTAATCGTTCTCGGCGGCCGGGGCCGCGCCCAGGCTCAGGCACAGCACCCGCTCGCCCACGGCGGCGGCCGGGGCGTCGAGGCCCATGTGCTGGGGCACGGCGACCTTGGCCATGCTCAGTTTTCCGGCCGGGACGCCGCCTGCGGCGGCCAGGGCGTAGCGGAAGCCCCGGCCGTCGGCCAGGACGCGGCGGGCGCCGAGGATTTCCAGTTTGCGCGGGGACGTCTCCATGACGTCCTGGGAAAAGCACAGCTTCATGGGCTGGGCCATGGTGCGGACCTCCTTGTGCCTTGCGCCCTCGCGATCCATGGGCTGGATGGCGAGGACGCGTGTTGTGCGAGAATTCCTGTTTCCCTCAAAATACGCCGTCTTTTGGGGACATGCGTCGTCAGGACAGGTTGGCGTGGGCGGCGTGGGCCTTGCGGTTGGAGCACACCAGGTTGCCGTGCCACAGGATTTTCATGGTCTTTCCGGCCGGGCCGTCGAGTTCGGTCCACGGCCTGCGGGCGAAGAAGCCGTTTTGGTGGATGGCGAAGCCCAGGTGGTTGGTGTTGACGGCGAAGGCGTGCCCGGCCGGGCAGAAGTCGTCGGCGGCCAGGATCATGCCCTCGAAGACCAGGTGGGTGAATCCGGCCCGGGCGGCCTCGTCGTCGGAGACGAACCGCTGCTGCACCTGGAGAATGCGCGAGATCTTGTTGTAGAGGGCCTCGGTAGTCACGGCCACGTTGGGCTTGCCGTCGCGGCCGTCGGTGATCTTGGCCGCCGAGCGCATGTTTTGCAGCACGTCGAGTCCCATGGACGCGGCGTCGTCGAGGGTCACGGCCCGCCAGGGCTTGGAGCCGTCGGCGGCCACCAGCTGGTTTTCGGCGATGCCGCCGTAGGGCGCGTCGGGGTCGCCGCCGGTCAGGGAGCGCAGGCCCGTCAGGGTGGGGGCCTCGTCGCCCCCGGCGCTGTAGAGGGTGGCGGCCAGCCAGTTGGCGCAGGTCTTCTGGGCGGTCTCGATTTTTTGGGTCACGAACTGCACGGCGGCATAGTCCCCGGCGGCCTCGATCTCGTCGGTGAGGTAGACCGTGGCGTTGCCGTAGGCGTGCTTCCATTCGAAAAAGGCGGCGCTGACGCTGGCCCGGTCATCCGACGACAGGGGGTCGGCCCGGGTGAAAAAGCCGCCCTCGGCGTCGGAATAGTTGAGGGGAATGCGGATTTTTTCGCCCCCGGCCGGGCGTTCGAAGATGCCCATGCGTCGGTTCATGAGAAAATCCAGCAGAAAGGAGCTGGAAAAGTAGATGTCCACGGCCTTGCCGTCGGCGGCCACGAAATAGTCGTTGGTGACGGCCTCGATTTCCGAAAGATTGAGCGCCATGTGTCGTCCTCCCTGGATGTCAGTTTCCGGCGGCGGAGCGCCGGGCGGCCAGACGTCTGGCCAGGACCGTGTTCATGCCCCCGAATCTGCCCGGCTCGGACAACTCCGGGTCGCCCCCGCGATCCGGGGCCGCGCCCTGGCCCTGGCCCAGGGTGGCGGCCAGCCGCCGGGAGCGCAGGCTTTCCAGGGTCCGTTTCTCGGCTGCCGTGGCGGCCTCTTCCAGGCGGGCGGCCACGGCCTCGCGTTCCCGTTCGAGCATGGCCGCGAAATAGGCCCCCACCTCGTCCAAAAGCGGGTTGTCGCGGCGGATGGCCGTGAGTTGTCCGCTTTTTTTGAGTTCGGCGAATTCCGGATGTCCGGCGGCAAAGGCGGCCTCGGCCTCCAGGCGTTTCGCCGCGTCCAGCTCGTTTCCCAGGCGGGTCAGCCCGTTTTCCACCAGGCCCGCCACCTTTTCCTCCAGCCCCCGCAAAAGACCGTCCCAGGCGCCCCCCGGCGGCCCGTCGGGCGTGCCGGGTCCGGCCTGTCCGGCCTTTTCGGCCGGATCGGCCGGATCGGCCGGATCGGCCGAACCGGGCGCTGCGTTCACATCGTTGTGTGCGTCCATGTGTCCCCTGTCCGTTGCGTGTTTACGAAAAAGCCCGGGATGGTTTCCCATCCCGGGCCGTGTCCCCGCTGTGCCGTCCCCGGCCCGTTTACTGCACGAGGTATCCCCCGCGCCGCAGGCCTTCTTCCAGGGCCGCGCAGGCCCCGGGAAATCCCGCTGTGTTGTCGCGTAGCGCCCGGCGGTGCGCCGCGTCGAGCCGGGCCAGGATCGTGCCGATGTCGTGCAGGGCCTCGATGGCCCGGCGCATGGAGGCGGCCCGGAAAAAGGTCTGGGGCATGGCCTCGGGATGGTCCGCCGCATAGCGTGTGGACCGGTACCAGCGGTAGGCGTCCACGGCTCGAAAAAACTGCATGTGGCCTCCTTGTGCTCTGCCAGGGTTTGTCGCGCCGGGCGCTACGCAGGCCGCAACCGTCTGGCGGCGAACCGGGCCAGGGCCTCCCGGCGCGCCGTTTCACAGGCCGCGTGAGCGGCGTCCCCAAGGCGGATTCCCTCGCCCGGCTCCAGGGGCCGCAGCCGTTCCCCGCGCATCCAGGCCTGGTAGGCGGCCCGGGACGGGTCGGCCAGGAAGGCCCGCACATGGGGGGCGGGGTTGTCCTTGTCCACCACCCGGGTCACGGAGGCGATCCAGTCCGCGTCGGCCCGGTAACCCCGGCCCACGGACATAATCCGCCGGGTCTGCCCGCCGCATCCCGGGCAGGCCGGGTCCGGGCCGTCCGGGGCGCCCAGGTCTTCGAAGACGCCCCCGCAGGCGGGGCAGGAAAAATCATATAACGGCATGGGCGTGCCTCCTGGCGCTGACGTTTCCGGTTCACCCGGCCTGGACCGGGACCGGATACGCACCTGCGTTCCGCCTTCGGTCCAGGCCCGCAACATCCGCAGGCGCCGGGGCGTCTGGTCTGTCCGCGACAATGCGCGCGACGGGGGCCGCCGGGGCAGCCTTTTGCGAGGCCGCCGCCGGGGCTTCCGGCGTCCCCTCCAGGCGTCCCAGAAGGGCCTCCCGGCCGGACCAGTCGAGCTTTTCCAAAAGGTCGCGGCGGTCGATGGCCCCCATCTCGTACAGGGCCAGGGCCTCCTCGCGCTGCTGCACCCGGGACACGGGCATGGTGGACCCCGACACCACCGAAAGCCGGGCCGGAACCCGCAAAAAGGCCCCGCGCACGGGCATGGCCGCAGGTCCTGCGTCCGTGGCGAAGGTGATCCAGCGGTCCTCGGCGTACCAGTTCTGGGCGTGGCTCAAAAACATGCGGCCGCGCTCGCGGATCAGCCGCGAATAGTTGCGGATCTTGCCGCGCATCATGGTCGCGGCCTGCTCCAAAAGCGCCGCGATGGCCTTGTGGGCGATGACCGGCTTGGCGCTCTCCACGGCCTGCTCCAGTTCGTGCGACCCCGCCACCTGGAGGAAAAGCTCCTTATAGATGCCGAGCACCGTCTCGATGTCCTTGGTGTTGTTGGCGAATTCCAGGTAGCGGATGCCGTTTGCGGCGGCCTGGGAGGCGGGATTGATGATGCCCAGGCGGTTGTTGAAGGCCGCGTTGGCCACCCCCGAGTCCCGGGGGTTGATGATCTTGGGCCGGGCGCAACGGTCCTTGTGGTAGGTGAGCTGGGACAGGCACTTGTTGATCTCCATCTGGAGGTTCTCCAACTGCTCGAAGTCGGAGGCGCCCCACAGGCTGGCCGGATCGGTGACGGAATTGGCCACGATGAAGGGGAATTTGTCGTAGAGGTAGGTCCGGGCCGCCTCCTGCGGGGTGAGGTGCGGATTGACGCAGGGATTGCCCCGGTCGGAAAGCACCAGGTCGCCGCCGCCGCACACCGTGACGCACCGGATGCCGCCGGGATAGCGCGGCCGGTCGCCGTCCATGGAGAAGTCGCGCACCCAGCACTCGCAGACCACGGCCTCGTCGTCGGGCAGGCGGCTTTTCCCGGCCAGCCCGAACACCGCCCCGGCCACCTCGCCCGCCCGGGCCAGGAATCCCCGGCGTCCGGCCTCGCCCCGGGCCGCCTCCCGCCGGGGGTCGAGAAGCTCCCCCAGAAGGTCGGCGTCGCTTCGGGCCAGGCGCCCCGTGTCCGGCCAGCGCCGGGCGATCTCCCGCAGGCTGAGGGGTTCGAGGTGAAACACGGCCGCCGCATCCTGCACGTCCAGGCAGCGCGGCGGATGGACCGCGAAGCGGAAGGGATCGACCACCACGGTGCGCACTTCGCCCAGGCCGTATTCCAGGTCCGGGTCGAAGACGACCTTTTCCACGGCCACGCCGTAGGTCTCGCCGTGTATGACCGATTTCTCCAGCACGGCCTGCTGTTCCTGTTCGATCCACCAGTGCCGGGCCAGGCGCTCCATGGTCAAAAAGACGTCCGCATCCCCGCCGTCGCCCACCCGGGTGACGTTGAAGGTGGGGCTGTTGTCGGTGAGCGTATTGACCGTGCGTTGCCGGTGCATGTGCAGGAGGTTGGCGCTGGACAGGGGCGCCCCGGTCGGGCTGGGGCCCTTCCAGGACCGGTTGCGGCCCAGGCGGTAGAACCTGGACCACATGTCATGCAGCCCGGTGTCGGCTTTGTCCCGCACGGCCTGGTGCAGGAGGTCGAAGACCCGGCGGCCCACGGCGCGGGGATCGGTTGCGGGGGGCAGGAGTTGGTCGGGCTGGGCGCGATCAGGCATGGGCCACGCCCCTGGCGTCGGCGGTGCGGCCCGGGCGGCCGCTGTGGCCAATCCGGCCTGTTTTGCCTGTTTTGTCCAGGCCGGCCGGTCGATGGGCCAGGGATTTTTCGGGTGTCCCTTCGGCCACGAAATAGCCCTCCGGGGTGAGCAGCCGGTCCATGCGGCAGGCCTCGGGCCGGTTCATGTCGTGCCCCACGGCCCGCCTGCCGCAGATGGGGCACAGCAGGGCCTCAAACGGGGCGTCCGGGGCGAAGGGCGGCGTAAATCCCGGCCCAAGGGGGCCGAACATGGCCCCGGACAGCGGCGCATGCACCGCGCCTGGGTCGCAGGAACCGATATCCGAAAAGCACATCTCGCAGCGCACGATCATGGCGTCCTCCGTGGTGGGGCGGATTGTCCCGCCGTCCATGAATCCCACCAGACCATGGGAAACGGACACGCGCCCGCCCGTGCCTGTCCGCGACGAAAAAAAGCCCGGGGATGTCCCGGGCCGGGGTGCGGCATGGTGCAAGATCGAAATAAAAACGGCGCGCCGACCGGTTGGGCGGCGCGCCGTGAAGGGGCGTCTTTGTTGAGGGGGGGGTTAGGAGGCCAGCAGGCCTTTTAAGACCGTAAAGGCCTCTTCGATGCCCTCGGGCCTGGTCCCCCCGGCCTGGGCCAGGTCGGGGCGGCCGCCGCCGCTGCCCTCGATGGGCGCGGACACGGCCTTGATCAGCGCCGGGGCGGTGAACCGGCCGTGCAGATCCTTGGTCACGGACAAAATGAGCGCCACCTTGCCGTCCTCCTGGGGGGAGGCCAGACAGATCACGCCGGAGGGCAGTTTGGAGCGCAGGTCGTCCATGGAGTCGCGCAGGGCCTTGATGTTGACCCCGGGAAGCCGGGCCGTGAGCACCTTGACCCCGCCCACCTCGCTGATCTCGTCCATGAGGCTTTTGCCGCCGCCTGCGGCCAGCTTCCCGGCCATCTGCTCCTTTTCCCTGGTCAAAAGCTTGATGTCGTCGAAGAGCTTTTTGATGCGCCCGGCCATGTCGCCGGGCTTGGTCTTGAGGGCCTTAAGGCCCTGCTCGTATTCGGCCTGCATGGTCCGGACATGCTCCAGGGCGCCCAGGCCGGTCACGGCCTCGATGCGCCGCACCCCGGCCGCCACCCCGGCCTCGGACAGGATCAGGAAGCTTCCGGCCTGGCCGGTGGAGGACAGATGCGTGCCGCCGCACAGCTCCATGGACACCCCCTGCGCCTCGATGACCCGCACCTCGTCGCCGTATTTCTCGCCGAAAAGGGCCGTGGCCCCGCGCGCGCGGGCCGCCTCCAGGGACATGGTCTCCCGGGTGACCGGGATGGCCGCCAGGATGGCCGCATTGACCTCGTCCTCGACGCGGCGCGACTCGTCGGGCGACAGGGCGGCCACATGGGTGAAGTCGAAGCGCAGGCGCTGCGGGGTGACCAGGGAACCGGCCTGGTTGACGTGGCCGCCCAGCACCTTTTTCAGGGCCGCCTGCAGGAGATGGGTGCAGGTATGGTTGCGGGCCGTGTCCAGGCGCGTTTTTTCGTCCACGCGAAGCTCGGCCTCCTGGTCCAGGAGCAGTTCGCCCTTGGCCACGGTCACCTGGTGCGCGGTCAGGTCCGTCCCGGCCTTGAGGGTGGCCGTGACCGCCGCCTGCCCGGTCAGGGTCTCCACCTGTCCGATATCGCCGGACTGGCCGCCGGATTCGCCGTAAAAGGGCGTGGTTCCGAACACGGCAAAGCCGGACTGGCCCTCGATCAGCCGCTCCACGGCCTGCCCCTCGGCGGAGATCAGCGCCACCACCCGGCTTTGGGCGGTGAGCGTGTCGTAGCCCACAAAGCGGGATTTGAGTCCGGATTCGAGCAGTTCCAGGAAGAGCACGGCCGGGTCGGTCTCGCCCGAACCCTTCCAGGCCTTTTTGGCCCGGGCCTTTTGCTCGTTCATGCACACCGTGTAGGCGGCCTCGTCCACGCGGATGCCGCGCTTTCCGGCCACGTCGTTTATGATGTCCAGGGGGAACCCGTAGGTGTCGTAGAGCCGGAACGCGGCTGCGCCGGAGAGCATCGTGCCGCCCGTGGCGGCCAGGGCGTCGAGCTCCTCGGAGAGGATGCCCAGGCCCTTGTCCAGGGTGGCGGCGAAGCGTTCCTCCTCCTCGCGCACCACCCGGGCCAGGAACTCCCGGTTGGCGGTCAGTTCCGGATAGGCCTCGCCCATGTGGGTGACCACGGCCAAAACCACCTCGAAGAGAAAGGGCTTGGAGAGCCCGAGGAGCTTCCCGAACCGCAGGGCCCGGCGGATCAGGCGGCGCAAGACGTAGCCCCGGCCCTCGTTGGAGGGCAGGATGCCGTCGGCCGCCAAAAAGGCCACGGCCCGGGAATGGTCGGCGATGACCCGAAGGGCGGTGTCCGTCTCCTCGCCCGCCCGGTAGGCCACCCCGGCCAGCTCTCCGGCCCGGGCGATGATTTTTTGGAAGAGGTCCGTGTCGTAGTTGGAGTTGACGCCCTGGCAGATGGCCGTGATGCGCTCCAGGCCCATGCCGGTGTCGATGCTGGGTCGCGGCAGGCTGACGCGGGTTTCCTTGTCGATCTGGTCGTACTGCATGAACACCAGGTTCCAGACCTCAAGGTAGCGGTCGCAGTCGCAGGCGCCGATGCCGCAGTTCGGGCCGCAGGACATGTGCTCGCCCTGGTCCACCAGGATCTCGGAACAGGGGCCGCAGGGGCCGGTGTCGCCCATGGACCAGAAATTGTCCTTTTCCCCCAGGCGGTAGATGCGTTCGGAGGGCAGCCCGGCCACCTTTTGCCACAGTCCGAAGGCCTCGTCGTCGTCGCGGTACACCGTGGCGTAGAGTCGGGACGCATCCAGGCCCAGTTCCACGGTCAGAAACTCCCAGGCCATGCGTATGGCCTGTTCCTTGAAATAATCGCCGAAGGAGAAGTTGCCGAGCATCTCGAAGAAGGTGTGGTGTCTGGCGGTGCGGCCCACGTTCTCCAGATCGTTGTGCTTGCCGCCCACGCGCAGGCACTTCTGGGCGGTCACGGCCCGCTTGTAGGGCCGTTTGTCCTGGCCCAGAAAGACCTTTTTGAACTGGACCATGCCCGCGTTGGTGAAGAGCAGGGAAGGATCCTCGCGGGGCACCAGGGGGGAGCTCGATACCGGCTGGTGGTCGTTTTTGGCGAAGTAGTCGAGGAACCGGGCGCGAATCTCGCTGGCCGTCATCATGGGCGTCTGCCTCCAACACAGGCCGGGGGGGATGCCGCCCCCCCGAAGTCCTTGCGCGTGATGGTTAATGTCGTGTGAAACCATAACCCCGACAGCCGGGGCGGGTGTGCGTTACATGCCGTCGTCGGCCTCATCCGGCAGGGCCGGGACATCCAGGGGCTCTGCCGGTTCGGACAACCCCAGATGCTCCATGAGCCTTTGCTCGACGGTCTGGCGAATGTCGGTGTGCTCCTGCAAAAAGGCCCGTACGTTTTCCCGTCCCTGCCCCAGGCGTTCGCTGCCGAACGCGAACCAGGCCCCGGACTTGTCCACGATGCCCGCCTCCACGCCCATGTCGATCAGTTCGCCCTCGCGGGAGATGCCGGTGCCGTAGAGAATGTCGAACTGGGCCTCGCGGAAGGGGGGGGCCACCTTGTTTTTGACCACCTTGACCCGGCAGCGGTTGCCGTAGCTTTCTTCCTTGTCCTTGAGCGTCTGGATGCGCCGGATGTCCAGTCGGATGCTGGCGTAGAATTTCAGCGCGTTGCCGCCGGAGGTGGTTTCCGGGCTGCCGTAGCCGGTCATGCCGATCTTCATGCGGATCTGGTTGATGAAGACCACCGAGGTGCGCGACTTATGGATGGTGCCGGTGAGCTTGCGCATGGCGTGGGACATGAGCCGGGCCTGTCCGCCCACCTGGGTGTCGCCCATGTCTCCCTCCAGTTCGGCCTGGGGGATCAGGGCGGCCACGGAGTCCACCACCACCACGTCCACCGCGCCCGAGCGCACCAGCAGGTCGGCGATGTCCAGGGCCTGTTCGCCGTAGTCGGGCTGGGAGATGAGCAGCTCCTCGGTCTTGACCCCCAAACGCTTGGCGTAGTTCACGTCCAGGGCGTGTTCGGCGTCGATGAAGGCGGCGGTGCCGCCCGCCTTCTGGGCCTCGGCGATGATGTGCAGGGCCAGGGTGGTCTTGCCCGAGGATTCGGGACCGTAGATTTCGGTGATCCGCCCCCGGGGAATGCCGCCCACGCCCAGGGCCATGTCCAGGCCGACGGAGCCGGTAGGGATGACCGGTATCTTCACATGGGCCGAATCGTCGAGACGCATGACCGAACCCTGGCCATATTTGCGTTCGATGGTGGTCAGGGCGGTCGCCAGGGCGTCATTTCGCATCGAGTCCGGGGAAATGGTCTTTTTGGCCATGCGGGATCTCCGTGGGTGGGAACGGTTGCCGAAAACCCACGGTAAGTAGCAGAAGCCCCGGCCGGGGGCAACGGGGGCGTGGGGTGGGGGGGCGGGTGAAATGTGACGTTTTCGTCATCCCGGCGCGGCCGGAGCGCCATAAAACGCAGGGCGTCTTGCTTCCGTCCCGGGCAGGGACTATGGTCCCCCCCCGGGGCCCGGCGGGTATGGCCGGTTCCCCGCATCGCCAGCGGCAAGCCATGCATCCCGTGGTTTTCGATCATCACCCCGTACGCGAAAACGAGGCGCCCGATGATATCCATCTACAAACACGCGGGCGGCAAGCTCGGCGAGATCCGCCAGATCGAAGACGACTGTTGGATCAACGTCGTCAACCCCGGCGAGGCGGAAATCAAGTCCCTGGCCGAGCAGACCGGCGTTCCCCAGGACTTCCTCACCGACGCCCTGGACGTGGACGAAAGGGCCCGCATTGAGGCCGACGACGGCAGCGTGCTTATTGTGGTGCATACGCCCATGCGCGCCGCCGACGAGGATGACGACATCCCGTTTCGCACCATCCCCCTGGGCATCATTAAGAAAGACCGGCTGATCATCACCGTGTGCCGCCAGGAAAACGAGATCGTGCAGCAATTCCTGGAAGGCCGGGTCAAAAACTTCCTGATCAGCGACCGGGCCCGGTTCATCATCCAGGTGTTTCTTAATACGTCCATCACCTTTTTGCGCCACCTCAAAGAGATCAACAGGAAGTCGAACCTCCTGGAGGACGACCTGCACAAGTCCATGCAAAACGAGGCGCTCATCCGGCTCGTGAACATTGAAAAAAGCCTCGTGTATTTCATGACCTCGGTCAAAGCCAATGAGATCGTCATGTCCAGAATCACCAGGGCGGATGTTCTCCGCCTGGATGAACTCGACAAGGATCTTCTGGACGACGCCATCACCGAGAATCTTCAGGCCATCCATATGACCAAGATTTACAGCAACATCTTAAGCGGGCTGATGGACGCCTTCGCCTCCATCATCTCCAACAACCTCAACGTGGTCATGAAAGTGCTCACCAGCGTGACCATCATCCTGATGATTCCCAACCTCATCGCCAGCATCTACGGCATGAACGTGGAACTGCCTTTTCAGCATTCCATAAACGCCTTCCTCATCGTGGTGGCGACGGGGCTTTGTTTGTCGATCCTCGGGGTCTTGGTGTTTGTGAAAAAGAAGTGGCTCTAGGGGTTGGCCGGGCGCCCTCCGGCGCTTGACAAGCGGCCGGAAAAAACGGAAGCCTTCGCAGTTTGCGGCGGTCTGTCCGCCGCAGGGCTTTTTTGTTATGAAGCAACACGCCCGGCGGGCGTTTTTTTGCCGACAAGGCCCGGCTGACGGGCTTTTTTCCGCGAACGAATGGGGGACAGCATGGGACTTGAGTTGATCAAACCCGGTACGCACATCGATTTTCTCAAATATCGCAAGATCGCCTATCTCGTCTCCGCCGCGATCATCCTGGCGGGGTTTATTTCCCTGGCGGTCAAGGGCGGCCCTCGCTACGGCGTGGATTTTGCGGGCGGCCTGACCATCCAGCTCAAGTTCGACAAGCCCGTGGACGTCGCCGACATCCGCAAGGCCATCGAGCCCGTGGGCCTTGCGGGCATGGTCGTGCAGCGCTTCGGCCAGGACGCGGACGGCGAATACCTGGTGCGGGCCGCCGAGCAGGACATCTCCCAGGAGGGCATCCGCGAGGCCGTGGTCACGGCCATGCAAAAGGCCCTGCCCGATTCCGGATTCACGGTGCAGCGCCTGGAGATGGTCGGCCCCAAGGTGGGCGCGGACCTGCGCTCCAAGGCCATCGAGGCCGTGTTCTACGCCGTTTTGCTCATCGCCATCTACATCTCCGGCCGTTTCGAGCAACGCTGGATGGCGGCGGGCATCATGGCCGCCGGGCTGACCGGCGGCGTCTATCTGCTCAACCTGCTGCATGTGCCCACGGGCTATCTCATCCTGGCGGCCATGCTCATCACCATGCTGCTTTGCTGGTACATGCGGTTGAAATTCGCCCTGGGCGCGGTGGTGGCCGATCTGCATGACGTGTTCATGATCATCGGCATCTTTTCGCTCCTGGACAAGGAATTCGACCTGACCACGGTGGCCGCGCTTCTGACCATCCTGGGGTATTCCTTAAACGACACCATCATCGTCTTCGACCGCATCCGGGAAACCATGCACGGTGCGGACAAGAAGGAGCCGCTGGCGGACATCATCAACCGCAGCATCAACCAGACCCTGACCCGCACCATCCTGACGGCAGGCACCACCCTGGCGGTCACCCTGTGCCTGTACCTCTTCGGCGGCGCGGTGATCCACGATTTCGCCCTGGCCCTGTTGATCGGCATCGTGGCCGGCACCTATTCCTCCATCTTCATCGCCAGCCCCATCCTTTTGGATCTGGGGTCCGGATTCGTGCGTAAGGAACAGGCCCAGGCGGTGACGGAGCCCGCCGCGTGAGCACGGGTTCCGGCGATGCCCCGGACAACGTCCGGGAGGCCGGGACTGCGGCTGACGGCGAGCCTGCCGTGGCCGGGCGAGAGGGGACTGGCGATGCGCATGATGTCGTAGCCTCCGGCCCAGAGCCGGACGGCCCGCCGTCAGGTCCAGAGCATGACGGCCCGCCGTCTGGCGACC